>Ga0214543_1008381_pt1 | contig 16965 bp, 22 predicted proteins | sample CNSS2metaG_FD_160094 | JGI IMG/M metagenome (GOLD analysis project Ga0214543, IMG submission 160094) | Root nodule microbial communities from cowpea collected in UCLA plant growth center, Los Angeles, California, USA - CNSS2 | ecosystem: Host-associated > Plants > Roots > Nodule | place: USA... | reverse complement strand
TGACGAAAGCTCCTGCTGCTTTTGACCAAAGCTCCTGCTGCGGCTTTTGACCAAAGCTCCTGCTGCGGCTTTTGACCAAAGCTCCTGCTGCCTTTGACCAAAGCTCCTGCTGCCTTTGACCAAAGCTCCTGCTGCCTTTGACCAAAGCTTCTGCTGCCTTTGACCAAAGCTCCCACTACTTCTCTAAACTGAGATCCCCAAGAAGAAAAAAATAGAAACCAAATCTTTTCTGATGTGGAAGATCAGACAATGCTGCAACCACAAAGCATACTAAGAAAAATGGCTCTTGATACCACTTGTCAGGTTTTACAGAGGGGGTTTCACTGGGGAGAACAACACCAATGAGACCTGAGCCCAACCACATAAGACACTGACACCACTCTCAACCCAAAACCTTAAGGCAATGGGTTTATGGGCCTTTATGGTGCTCTACTTTCTCAATTCTGGTCAATGTGGGACTTAGACTCACACTTGGATTCCTAACATATCTATACTGATAATAATAATAATATTATTATCCGGTGATAAAAAATAATGATAATACAACAACTACATTATGTAATACACATATTTAATGTCCTTTGTTAGAAAATTACTTATCATATTAAAGCTTGGAAATTACAGTTTTGTAAAGTTGTAATACCTCTCTAATGATATCATATGTAATCCCATTAGTGGGATCCTTTAGCTTCTCCAATTGAACACTTTCATAGTACGCATGCTTCAATATTAACATTAATATTAAACTTTCTAAAAGACCATTGTTATCAGAAATATTGAATGATTGGATAGAGTAAACTTTATCCTCACTGATTTTAGATCGAAAGTTGTATATCCGTGTGCATTTTACTGAGGCATGAATTAAGATACGTTGTAAGTTAAATCAGTGATATTGTAATTGTAAGTTATAACAATAACAATTTAGGCTATGAAGAGCAAATAATTTGTGAAAATTTTGGAATGGACTACCTCTTTATCTTGGAGTATAATCTCCATTAAAAATTGAGGTTTGGTTATGGTATAATCTTTAACCAACTAAAGCCTCATCACTCAAGCAACAATATGCCAATTTTTCCTCTCGTAATGTGCACCCATTGATTAGAACCTATAATGAATATCAATATTGTATGTGTTATTTACTAAAATCCGGTCACAGGGGATGTAACTCAAGACAATCAAGTCTCTACATTTTTTCGGGTGGAAGTTTATAAGCACCAGGTGTAAGGGTCAGACCCGGAAGGTTCCTTACACTGAACTACAATATTTTGTTTTAAAAGATAATATATTTTGTTTAATTTTATTTTTTAAATTATGTGGGGGATTGTTAGAAATATTTTAGTATAATTTAAAAAATAAATAATTAAAATAAAAAAACTTATTATTACTTATGATTTTATAGACCTTTAATTTATGGGTTAATGTTTTTAATGGCTAACGACTATATTCTTATTACTATTTACTTCGTTGTCTCGCTTTTCTACCTATAAATACCACCTAGGTGCATGAAGAGAGACAGAACAACAAAGACAACAAACACTAGAGTTTTTCTTAAAAGTGTTATTTTTTTTCTCTATATTATCTTTAAGACAGTGGTGTTCATAAGATTCGGAGATCCTTCGTTGCACTCGATCAATCTGACGGGTTGTTGTATCTTGGGAGAGAAATGCATATGATTTGAAACACATATGATTGTGTATTTGTTTAGCCCTGTGCAGTAGGGGCGTTTTCTCTCTAAAGATAACGCTATGCGTGCCTCAACTTAGGATATTTCTACTCCTTTCCTTGTTTATTTTTTGTTTATTATTGTTATTATAATTATTGATCTATGATTAATATTCTTTGATTCATATACATGTTAGTAGCTCTAATAATTTTTATTATTAATAGTATTATTTGAGTAATCATTTTCTAACATGCACCAACTTTAGTTCTTTGTTTATCCCTAAGCAAAGCTTGAAATAGTTAGACATAATGGTTTCAAAAAGATTTGATCATGGTTGGTTTAGGAATCTATAATTCACACTTCATAAAAAAGTTAAGAGAAATGCAATCAAGTACTTGAATTGGAACCAACGAAATCAGTTAGACACAAATGCAGTTCAGTTATCATAGCTAAAGATCAAACACATGTTCTCTCAAATGATTTTCTATTTAAGTGCATGATTGCATCCACCCAAGTGGTCAAAGTGTTTGCTCTCTTAGCATCCTTTGCAATTGTCCACTTGACTTTATATTTTCATTCCTAACTGCTATGTACACATGATTGGCAAAGATCACTAAGGTCTTTTGGGCTTGTAATATGGCTGAGCTATCGAAGAACTTTGTTTTACATGACAAGTAAGACTCACTACTAAAAAGAATAGTCAACAATGTGCAAGTGCCATGAGTCCAATGCTTGTTCCAACCATCTTTCTTTCTATTTTTTCTCTTCTGTTGTAACCCAATTTCTTTTCCTTTTATTTTCTTTTGGGTACACCTCTATTTGCTTATTCATTTTAGATTTAAGTGTCTGATGAGTTCAAATTTTTCCCCTCATTTAATGTTTAAATTTGGGGATTTAATAGAATTTTTGTGCTTAAGGATTAATTTAATCAAAATTTGTGATTATTGGATTTATTGAGTACGTAAGTTAAAAATGGTGTAAAAATTGATTTTAGTTGCATAAAATATTATTGGATATTCTAACGTTTGTTAATGCAGCTGAAGTTTAATTTGGGTTATTAAAAGTGTGGATTTGAAATATTTAAAGTTAATAAGTCCAAAATCAAGAAATTCTAGAAAAGAATAATTCAGGAGCTAAATGCACCCCCAGTTTTTTTTTACACACTCCTCCTGCGAGTGGACCACAAAAGCCTGTTCTGCACTCTCAGCTTTTACTAAGTTGCACCCCTCCAACCACTTAAACCCATCTCAACCAGATTATGTCATGTGGCAATCCCCACCTTTCAAAGTAGGCCAACCATATGCTTATATGTGTCATTATCCTTGTAAACACATCTGCACCAATTATACACTGCCACATCATCATCTTCCTCAATCTCACACATGAAACCCTAACTATAATCTTCCTCCTCTTCCACCATCACCATGTCGGCAGCCGCCACTCTCCACAGTAGCCACCACCACATGCACCAGTCACGACCACCACCATAGAAACGCACCGGAAATCACGTTGGCCACCATAAGCGACGCACGACAGCCATCACACCTGCAACACACCAGCAGCAGCCATGGAAGCTTGAACCACCGCTGGCAGCCACCGCAATCTCCATGCCGTCCTCCATCTTCTCGCACCATCTGCAACACACCATCTTCTCGTACAACAGCAACCACCATCTTCGCACCAGATCTTCGTCGTCCACGCATCACCGTTCGTGAACGTACGACAGCAGCACCTCCATTGGCGAAGAAGAAAAACAGGAGCTCCACCATCCATGGAAGCCGCGCGAATCTGCAGCAGCGTAACCATTGGATCTGCAACAGCCGCAAATGCACCTCCATCATCTCTGCACCTACGCCATTCACGGACCTCGCCTAGATCACTGCTGCTCGCATCTGCACTGCGTACATCTTCGCAGCCGCCACCATCTCTACAGCAACCATTGCGCGACCACCGCACCTGCACCTGCACCACCATTGCAGTAACAACACTTTCATTCTTCACCGCTGCAGATCGAGCCATCTTCCATCATCTTTGTACCGTGAGTTCGCGCCATCACAGCAACGCCTGCAACAACCTTCACGCACCAGCAATTTGAACCTTCGAACTCCATCATCGTGCCAGAGAAGTCCACAGATCTGCACCATCTCATCAACGTCGGAGCAACCACCACGCCTGACCTTTTCGTCGGTCACCATTGGAATTGCAACAGGCCAACATTCATCACGTCTGAAGCGGCAGCCACAAGCATTTCCATGACAGCCGCATTGCACCTCGTCGCAGCCAAAGGAGGGAGAAACCATGGAGGAAGAAACCCTAGTTTGGAAAGAAAGCACTCTCTCACGTGTCAGCCTCTCATAGGGCAGTCAACAGGTCAACTGGTCAACGCAACACTCAACTTTGGTCAATTCAGGTCAAATTCTGATTAATATTGCAAAAATGGTCAAACAAGAGAGACAAAATTAAAAATTGGACAGGAATTAAATTGCTAATTAATTAAATAAAGATAAAAGATTTTAGCAACCAAACAGATAAAGAAAGTCCAAAAGAGGCCTAAAGGAGTAGAAGAAGGACACTTAGAACTCTATGGTTCTGACAAATACCGTCATCTACCAAATCTCTCATTTTCCTTTTCTTTTATTTTTCCTTCCTTCATCATATTATCATGTATTCCATCCAAGCCATGGAGGGCTAAGCTTTTAGGGTTGATTCCACTATAATTTCTTAACTGGATTCTGAGGTTAGATGAATTAACTTATTTGTTCTTTTGATTCTGGTTGAGATTTATTTTTCATCTATGTCTTTTAGTTCTTAATCTAGTTAAAGTAATGAATTTTACATTATAGCAAGTTAGCATAATGTTAAATCTAACATAACAATCATATGAATCTAAGGGTTTTTAAATTTTAATTAAGAAGTTACTTTGATTACTTTTTAGAAACTTTCATATGATTGCATGAGTTTTTGCTAATAATTGAGAAGTTACTTTGATTAGAAGTAGAAACTTAGATTAGAATTAATCAAGAACTTACTTTGATTAATTAACTTTTTACTATATATAAGGTCTAAAAGAATAAACATGATTAAGACTAGTAATGTTTAATTGAGAAGTTACTTTGGTTAAATTTACTAGGACTAATCTACAAAGTTCTTGCTTTTAATTGAGACGTTACTTTGGTTAAAAGTGAGGACGTCAACAAACTAATTAAGAAGTTACATTGATTAATTTGAAATCTTAAACAAGAAATCAATAACAATAATCTTTAGAAAACCAATGATGAATCCTATTTTGAAAGAGCAGTTGAATTGACCTATTTACTATTACTGTGTTTACAATCTTTTATTTGCGTGTCAATTACTCTTTGCATATCAAAACCCCATATTTTTATAGTTACTAGTTTTAATTGCATTTTTATAAGAGTCAAATATTTGAAATCAATTTCGTATTCATTGAGAGACGACTCAGGGTTATCTTAACCCTAACTAGTTTTTCACTACTAACTTAACAATATTGAAGTGCTAAAGTTAAGTAGTGGTAATTTGATTGCGTCAATGACAACGATATCAAATTCGGCATTGTTGTCGGGAAATACGGTTAGTATTTTCTTTATTTTGATTCTTATTCATTTATTTAATTTTCTTTGTTTTATTTTATTTTTATTTTATTTTTTTAACGCATTTATGTTTAATAGAGTTTGAGTTTTTTTGTAGTCTTTAGTTGTTTTCGATATTTCTAGCAAAATTTTTGTTTTTGTTTTGATTAAGAATTTCTCTTTAGAAATAGTTTGAGATTAGTTGGGAAAACTCTGGCTAGGAAAGACTTGGTATTTAAGTTGTCCACTGTGACACACCTCTCTTTCTTGGGAGTGAAACCAACAACATCTTAAATTCTTTCTTTCTTGAAATCTTTTTAGAAAACACTAACAAGGAAAAAAATAAAAAAAGAAAGGAATGTCTTCAGACTGCGTAGTGCATGACTCGAGCCAACCCGAGTATAATCTATCAATTGGATCCGGAACTTGAACGGAACTTGCGCAAAGCACGTAGAAGACTTGAATTCGAGTGTTCTACTGAGAGAACACCTTCTACATCTGAAGCTACTACAAAAACAATACCTTCATCCCCTCCATTCACATACATATCTTTTGATCCTTCATCAGATCCAGATCCAAACATAATGAAGGAGAGAACCATTAGACAGTTGGCCACATCCAACAATCCCATCATCAACAACAACATCCAATATCTAGAAGGGTAGTGTGAGCTCAAGACTGACCTACTAAAGGCCTTGCCACAATTTCATGGATCAGGAGAGAATCCACACAAACACTTAAGGCAATTCCATATGATCTAGGAAAACTTTAGATCTCCCACGATCGCGTTAGAAACCTTCAAAATGAGAGCTTTTGCTTTTACTCTTCAAGGAGCGACACATGATTGATGGTACTACCTTTCGTTGAGAATCACTAATTAGGCAACTATGGAAAGAATTTTTCTTCAGAAATATTTCCCTGCATCTCGAGTGGCTGGAGTTCGTAGAGAAATTTATGGAATTAAGCAACAAGAAGGAGAAACCCTTAGTGAATATTGGGAAAGATTCAACAAACTCTGTGCATCTTGTCCTTAACATCAAATGCAAGAGCATTCCCTCATTCAATACTTTTATGAAGGAATGAGTTCCTCAGACAGACAATGGGTAGATGCTGCAAGCGGAGGATCTTTTCTGGATGAATTGCCACAAGCTGCTAGAGAGTTGATTGAACGAAAGGCAACTGATAGCCAACAATATGAAACAAGAGCAAATTCAGTAACGTCGTTAAGGGGAGTGCACGAAGTTGAGACTTATCCAGCAAATGAAAAAAAGATGAATGAAAGAATAGTTGGGTTAGGAAAGAAGCTTGATGAGATTGCAAGCTTGTTCAAAACTTCAACTCCAAAAAGTGCAAAGGTGTGTGGAATTTGTACTTCAACAAGCCATTATACTAATGAATGCCCTAGCTTAACAAGAACTATTGTGGAGGAACCATCTCAAGCTTTTGCTGCCAACATGTTTGGAGAAAATAGAACATCTCAGAATAATTATGACTTGTCCTCTAATAGGTATGATCCAAGTTGGAAAAATCATCCAAATATGAAATGGGGTAATCAACAACACGAGCAACCCTATGTTCCTCCTCAAATGAAACAACAACCTCAATTAGATGTTGCATCGGTGGTAGAAAATTTTATGAAGGTTGTGGTTGAGCAGAATGGTGAAGTAAAAACGACGATTACTAACTTAACTCAAAGGGTGGAGAAGTTAGAATCTAAAGTTAATCAAGGATCAAGTCAACTACCTGCACAAACTGTGGTCAACCCGTGTAATGTAAGCGCTATTACTTTAAGATTGGGTAAGCAGGTACGAGGACTTGAGGAAGCCCAAGAGAATGAAGATAAGGAAAAAAAATTTGCACCCATTGATAAAAGTGGAGGATCAGGCGAACCAATACCATGTACATCTGAGACTCCTACACCCACTAATAACTCCAAGTTAGTATCCTCTAATTCTTCTTCTTCTTCTAATTCTTCCCAATCTTATTCTCCCATTCCTCCCTATCCAAACCGTTTGAAACCGAAAACTAAGAAGTTGGAGGAGTTGGACTAAGAAATCTTGAATACTTTCAAGAAGGTAGAGATAAACATCCCTTTGTTGGATGCTGTGAGGCAAATTCCGAAATACGCCAAGTTTCTTAAAGAACTTTGCACCAATAGAAGGCATGTTATGGATAATGAGGTTGTGAACTTGGGATGAAATGTATCAATCATGATCAAGAGACCTATCGAAATACCACAAAAATGCAAGGATCCAAGTATGTTTTCTGTCCCTGTGTTATAGGAAGTACTAAGTTTAACAGTGCCATGTTAGATTTAAGAGCTTCTATAAATGTAATGCCTTTGTCAGTTTTTAATTCTCTTCATATTAGACCTCTTAAGACTACAAGTGTGGTCATTCAACTGGCCAATTGTAGCATAGTTAACCCTGCACGTGTGTTAGAAGATGTGCTTGTCTGAGTGGACAAGTTAATTTTTCATGCAGATTTCTACATCTTGGACATGAAGGATAATGAAGGAATGAGTTCAACTACAATAATCTTGGGAAGATTGTTCATGATGACAACACGTACCAAGATAGATGTGCATGTAGGATCATTGACTATGGGGATAGGAGACGAGAAGGTGCAGTTCAATGTGTTGGAAGCCATGAAGAACCCGACTGAAGACCATTCTTTGTTTTGTATTGATTTATTAAGAGATGTAGTGAACAATTTTGCTTTTGGTTTTTTTGGATGCTTTTTCTAGTTTTTCTTTTTGTTTGGATTTTTCTTTTCTTTTTCGAATACGTCGTACACAATTTTAGACAACAAAGAAAACTTTAAAACAGGTGATATTGAGGATGCAGTTTCACTAGATGATACCTATGTGGCGTCCGAGTGTGATGCTGAGGTGGCTGAAATTATCTTAGGCAATAAAATGTTGTCGTCTATAGAACAACCACCCACTTTTTTCTGCATGCACAAAATACTTTTGGAGGAGGATGCTAAGCCAGTAAGGCAGCCTCAAAGGAGATTGAATCCTCAACTGATAAAGGTTGTGAAGAAGGAAGTTACTAAGTTGCTATAAGCAGGTATTATATATCCTATTTCTGACAACACTTGGGGTGAGTTCTGTACATGTGGTCCCCAAGAAATCTGGGATCACCGTGATAAAAAATGACAAGAACGAGTTGATTCCTACTCGTATTCAGAATAGTTGGAGGGTCTGCATTGATTACAGAAGACTAAAGTAGGCCACCAGGAAAGACCATTTTTCCTTCTATTCATGGACCAAATGTTAGATAGATTGGCAGGTAAGTCTCATTACTGCTTTCTTGATGGATTCTCTAGGTATTTTCAAATCTGTATAGCCCCAAAGGATCAACATAAGACCACCTTTACTTGTCCATTCGGTACATATGCTTATGGAAAGATGCCATTTGACCTTTGCAATGCTCCTGGGATATTTCAACGTTGTATGATGAGTATTTTTACAGATTTGTTGGAGCACTGTATTGAGGTTTTTATGGATGATTTTAATGTATATGGTTCATCTTTTGATCATTGCTTGTCTAGTCTTGCGAAAGTCTTGGAAAGATGTGAGGAAACAAACCTTGTTTTAAATTTTGAAAAATGTCATTTTATGGTGGAACAAGGTATAGATTTAAGACACGTTATTTCCAAGAATGGTATATCTGTAGATCTTGCTAAAATTGATATTATTTCACAATTACCTTACCCCTTTTCTGTGAAAGAGGTTCGATCTTTTCTTGGACATGTAGGATTTTAAGGAGGTTTATCAAGGACTTCAGCAAGATAGCCAACCCTCTCTCCAACTTGCTGCAAAAAGATGTACCATTTGACTTTGGAGAGAGATGCAAAGATGCTTTTGATACATTGAAAAAGGCGCTTACCATCACTCCTATCATCTAGCGACTTGACTAGACATTACCATTCGAGTTGATGTGTGATGCATCAAACTTTACAGTAGGAGCGGTGCTTGCATAAAGAGATGGGAAGCTACCACGTGATATATTATGCTTCCAGAACATTGGACGCAACGTAGGCTAACTACACCACAACTGAGAAGGAATTATTAGTTGTTGTGTTTGCCTTGGACAAATTTAGACCGTATATACTTGGTTCCAAGGTAATTGTTTACATTGATCATACAACATTAAAATTCCTTCTTAAGAAAGCAAATTCGAAGCCAAGGTTGATTAGATGGATGCTACTGCTCCAAGAGTTTGACATTGAAATTCAAGATAGAAGTGGGGCACATAACTTAGTAGCTGACCATGTTAGCAGAATTGAAAATGGGAAAGATAACATTCCTATTCAAGATGACTTTCTTGATGAAGTCCTCCTAGCATTGACTATTGTGAAAGGTATGTTTCCTGAACCTTGGTTTGCTGACATTGTTAACTATTTGGTTGTTTTTGCTATTCCTCTCTCATTCTCCAAGTCTGAAAGTACCAAGCTAAAAAGTGAAGCAAAGTACTATATATGGGAAGATCCAATCTTATGGTGCATTGGTAGTGACCAAGTCATAAGGAGGTGTGTTCCAAATATTGAGATACCTTATTCATAAGGAGATCCAATCTTATTCATCATATCTTGATTTTCATTAAATATCCGAAGACAATGTCCATTAACTTTGAAAGAACTATTTGAAGATTCTTCCTTGATCTCCACTGCTCCATAAGGAAATATTTCTGTAATGATAAATGACCCTTCCCATTTGGAGCGTAACTTACAACTCATGTGACCTAACCTAGACTTATATAGTAACACCTTTTGGCCTACCTTAATGTCCTTCCTAGCAAGCTTTTGTCATGGAATTTCTTGGTCTTCTCTTTGTAGAACTTTGAGTTTGCATAGGCCGCAAGCCTAATCTCTTCTAGTTCTTTCAACTGAATCTTTCGCTCTTTCCCTACTTCTTCCAAATCCAAGTTGCCTGCTTTCACGACCTAATAGGCTCGATGCTCAATCTCCACAGGTAAGTGACAAGCCTTTCCAAAAACCACCCTAAAAGGTGACATACCTATAGGTGCTTTGTAGCTGTCCTATGTGCCCAAAGTGCATCATCCAATCTTATGGCCCAATCCCTTTGACTAGGATTCACTACTTTCTCTAGTATCTTTTTAATCTCCCTGTTAGAGATCTCTACTTGCCCATTAGTTTGGGGGTGATATGGTGTAGCAACGCGATGTGCCACCCCATACTTCTTCAACATGTTGTCAAGAAGTTTATTACAAAAATGAGTCCCCAGGTCACTGATGATGGCACGTGGTATCCTAAACCTACAGAAAATATTAAACCTGACAAAACTCATAACAACTCGAGCATCATTAGTCCTTGTAGTTATGGCTTCCACCCATTTTGAGGCATAGTCTACAACAAGCAGAATATAAGAAAATCCAGAAGAAGGAGGAAAAGGACCCATAAAATCAATACCCCAAATATCGAATACCACAAAAAATCAAGGGTTGTTGAAGCATCTCGTCCCTCCTTGTAATGGATCTAGCTGCTCTTTGACACTGCTCACAATTTTCATACACCCTCCATGCATCTTTAAAGATAGTAGGCCAATATAATCCACAATCCAACACCTTCCTACCTGTTCTTTGTGTGCCATAATGTCCACCACAACAGGACAAATGACAGAACTCAAGCACATAAGGTATCTCAATATCTGGAACACACCTCCTTATGACTTGGTCACTACCAATGCGCCATAAGATTGGATCTTCCCATATATAGTACTTTGCCTCACTTTTCAGCTTGGTTCTTTCAGACTTGGAGAATGAGAGAGGAATAGCAGAAACAACCAAATAGTTAACAATGTTAGCAAACTAAGGTTCAGGAAACATACCTTTCACAACAGTCAATGCTAGGAGGACTTCATAAGGAAAGTCATCTTGAATAGGAATGTTGTCTTCTCCATTTTCAATTCTGCTAAGATGGTCAACTACTAAGTTATGTGCCCTATTTCTATCTTGAATTTCAATATCAAACTTTTGGTGCAGTAACATCCATCTAATCAACCTTGGCTTGGAATCTACTTTCTTCAGAAGGAATTTTAATGTTGCATGATCAGTGTAAACAATTACCTTGGAACCAAGTATATACGGTCTAAATTTGTCCAAGGCAAACACAACAGCTAATAATTTCTTCTCAGTTGTGGTGTAGTTAGCCTACGCTGCGTCCAATGTTCTGGATGCATAATATATCACATATGGTAGCTTCCCATCTCTTTGTGCAAGCATCACTCCTACTGTAAAGTTTGATGCATCACACATCAACTCGAATGGTAATGTCCAGTCAGGTTACTGGATGATAGGAGTGATGGTAAGAGCCTTTTTCAATTTATCAAAAGCATCTTTGCATCTCTCTCCAAAGTCAAATGGTACATCATTTTGCAGCAAGTTGGACAGAGGGTTGCCTATCTTGCTGAAGTCCTTGATAAACCTCCTGTAAAATCCTGCATATCCAAGAAAAGATCGAACCTCTTTCACAGAAGAGGGGTAAGGTAACTGTGAAATAATATCAATTTTAGCAGGATCTACAGATATACGATTCTTGGAAATAACGTGTCTTAAAACTATACCTTGTTCCACCCTAAAATGACATTTTTCAAAATTTAAAACAAGGTTAGTTTCCTCACATCTTTCCAAGACTTTCGTAAGACTAGACAAGCAATGATAAAAAGATCTAAAATCATCCATAAAAACCTCAATACAATGCTCCAACAAAACTGTAAAAATACTCATCATACAACGCTGAAATGTTCCATGAGCATTGCAAAGGCCAAATGGCATCTTTCTATAAGCATATGTACCGAATGGACAAGTAAAGGTGGTCTTATGTTGATCCTCTAAGGCTATACAGATCTGAAAATACCCAGAGAATCCATCAAGAAAATAGTAATGAGACTTACCTGCCAATCTGTCTAACATCTAGTCCATGAATGGTAAGGGAAAATGATCTTTTCTGGTGGCCTGGTTTAGTCTTCTGTAATCAATGCAGACCCTCCAGCTATTTTGAATATGAGTAGGAATCAACTCGTTCTTCTCATTTTTGACCACGGTGATCCTAGATTTCTTGGGGATCACATGTACAGGACTCACCTAAATGTTGTTAAAAATAAGATATATAATACCTGCTTGTAGCAACTTAGTGACTTTCTTCTTCACAACCTCCATCAGTTGAGGATTCAATCTCCTCTGAGGCTGCCTTACTGGCTTAGCATCCTCCTCCAAAAGTATTCTATGCGTGCAGAAAGAAGGACTAATACCAGGAATATATGCCAACGTCCAACCTACTGCTCTCTTGTGATCTTTGATAACCTACAACAACTGTTGTTCCTGCTCATCAGTAAGCAAGGCAAATATAGTAACAGGGAGTTTCACATCCCTCTCAAGATAAGCATATTTCAAATGAGATGGTAAGGGTTTCAACTTCAAAGTGGGTGGTTGTTCTATAGACGACAACATTTTATTACCTAAGGTAATTTTAGCCACCTCAGCATCACACTCGGACGCCACATAGGTATCATCTAGTGAAACCGCATCCTCGATATTAACTGTTTTAAAGTATTCTTTGTCGTCTAAAATTGTGTACGACGTATTCGAAAAAGAAAAGAAAAATCCAAAGAAGAAGAAAAACCAGAAAAAGCGTTAAAAAAACTAAAAGCAAAATTGTTCACTACATCACTTAATAAATCAATACAAAACAAAGAATGGTCTTCAATCGGGTGCTTCATGGCTTCCAACACATTGAACTACACCTTCTCGTCTCCTATCTCCATTGTCAATGATCTTGCATGCACATCTATCTTGGTACGTGCTATCATCATGAACGGTCTTCCCAAGATTATTGTAGTTGAACTCATTCCTTCATTGTCCTTCATTGTCCTTCATGTCCAAGATGTAGAAATGTGCAGGAAAATTTAACTTGTCCACTCAGACAAGCACATCTTCTAACACACGTGCAGGGTTAACTATGCTACGGTTGGCCATTTGAATTACCACACCTGTAGTCTTAAGAGGTCCAAGATGAAGAGAAATAAAAACCGACAAAGGCATCACATTTATAGAAGCTCCTAAATCTAACATGGCACTATCAAACTTAATACTTCCTATAACACAGGGGATAGAAAACATACCTGGATCCTTATATTTTTATGGTATTTCGGTAGGTCTCTTGATCAAGCTTGATACATTTCTTTCCAAGTTCACAACCTCATTATCCCTAACACGCCTTCTATTGGTGCAAAGTTCTTTAAGAAGCTTGGCGTTTTTCAGAATTTGCCTCATAGCATCCAACAAAGGGATGTTTATCTCTACCTTCTTGAAAGTATTCAAGATTTCTTGGTCCAACTCCTCTAACTTCTTAGTTTTCAGTTTTAAACGATTTGGATAGGGAGGAATGGGAGAATAAGATTGGGAAGAATTAAAGGATACTAACCTGGAGTCATTAGTGGGTGTAGGCGTCTCAGATGCACATGGTATTGGTTCGCCTGATCCTCCACTTTTATCAATGGGTGTAAATTTGTTTCCCTTATCTTCATTCTCTTGGGCTTCCTCAAGTCCTCGTACTTGCTTACTCGATCTTAAAGTAATAGCACTTACATTACGCGGGTTGACCATAGTTTGTGCACGTAGTTGACTTGATCCTTGATTAACTTTAGATTCTAACTTCTCCACCCTTTGAGTTAAGTCAGTAATCATCTTTTTTACTTCACCATTCTGCTCAACCACAACATTCATAAATTTTTCTACCATCGATGCAACATCTGGTTGAGGTTGTTGTCTCATCTGAGGAGGAACATAGGGTTGCTCGTGTTGTTGATTACCCTATTTCATATTTGGATGATTTTTCCAACTTGGATCATACCTATTGGAGGACAAGTCATAATTATTCTGAGATGTTCTATATCCTCTAAACATGTTGGCAGCAAAAGCTTGAGATGGTTCCTCCACAATAGTTCCTGTTATGCTAGGGCATTCATCAGAATAATGGCTTGTTGAAGTACAAATTCCACACACCTTTGCAATTTTTGGAGTTGAAGTTTTGAACAAGCTTGTAATTTCATCAAGCTTCTTTTCTAACCCAGCTATTCTTTTATCCATCTTTTTTTTTCATTTGTTGCATAAGTCTTAACTTCGTGAACTCCCCTTAACGAGGTTACTGAATTTGCTCTTGTTTCATATTGTTGGCTATGAGTTCAACTCTCTAGCAGCTTGTGCCAATTGATCTAGAAAATATCCTCCACTTGCAGCATCTACCCATTGTCTGTCTGAGGAACTCATTTCTTCATAAAATTATTGAATGAGGGAATGCTCTTGCATTTGATGTTGAGGACAAGATGCACAAAGTTTGTTGAATCTTTGCCAATATTCACTAAGGGTTTCTCCTTCTCGCTGCTTAATTCCATAAATTTCCCTACGAACACCAGTCACTTGAGATGCAGGGAAATATTTCTGAAGAATTTTTTTTCCATAGTTGTGTCGCTGCTTAAAGAGTAAAGGAAAAACTCTCATTTTGAGGGTTTCTAACACGATCGTGGGAGATCTAAAGTTTTCACATATCATATGGAATTGCCTCAAGTGTTTGTGTGGATTCTCTCCTGATAACCCATGAAATTGTGGCAAGGCCTTTAGTAGGTCAGTTTTGAGCTCACACTACCCTTCTAGATATTGGATGTTGTTGTTGATGATAGAATTGTTGGATGTGGCCAATTGTCTGATGGTTCTCTCCTCCATTATGTTTGGATCTAGATCTGATGAAGGATCAAAAGATATATTTGTGAATAGAGGGGATGGAGGTATTGTTTGTGTAGTAGCTTCAGATGTAGAAGGTGTTCTCTCAGTAGAACACTCGAATTCAAGTCTTCTATGTGCTTTGCGCAAGTTCCGTTCAAGTTCCGGATCCAATTGATAGATTATACCTAGGTTGGCTCAGGTCGTGTACTACGCAGTCTGAAGACATTCCTTTCTTTTTTGATTTTTTTCCTTGTTAGTGTTTTATAGAAAGATTTCAAGAAAGAAAGAATTTAAGATGTTGTTAGGTTCACTCCCAAGAAAGAGAGGTGTGTCATAATGGACAACTTAAATACCAAGTCTTTCCTAGCCAAAGTTTTCCCAACTAATCTCAAACTATTTCTAAAGAGAAATTCTTAATCAAAACAAAAACAAAAATTTTGCTAGAAATATCAAAAACAAGTAAAGACTGCAAAAAAACTCAAACTCTATTAAATGTAAATGCGTTAAAAAAATAAAATAAAAATAAATAAATAAATAAAATAAAATAAAGAAAAGTTAAATAAATGAATAAAAATCAAAATAAAGAAAATACTAACCATATCCCCGGAAACGACGCCAAATTTGATATCGTTGTCGTTGACGCAATCAAATTACCACTACTTAACTTTAGCAACTTCAGTATTGCTAAGTTAGTAGTGAACAAACTAGTTAGGGTTAAGATAACCCTGAGTCGTCTCTCATTGAATACGAAATTGATTTCAAATAATTGACTCTTATAAAAATGCAATTAAAACTAGTAACTATAAAAATATGGGGTTTTTATATGCAAAGAATAAATGACACGGAAATAAAAAATTGTAAACATAGTAATAGTAAATAGGTCAATTTCACTGCTCTTTCAAAATAGGATTCATCATTGGTTTTCTAAAGATTATTGTTATTGATTTCTTGTTTAACATTTCAAATTAATCAATGTAACTTCTTAATTAATTTGTTGACGTTCTCACTTTTAACCAAAGTAACTTCTCAATTAAAAGCAAGAACTTTGTAGATTAGTCTGAGTAAATTTAGCCAAAGTAACTTCTCAATTAAACATTACTATTCTTAATCATGTCTACATCAAAGTAACTTCTTGTTAATTCTAATCTAATCATGTCTAAATCAAAGTAACTTCTTGTTAATTCTAATCTAAGTTTCTACCTCTAATCAAAGTAACTTCTTAATTATTAGCAAAAACTCATGCAATCATATGAAAGTTTCTAAAAATTAATCAAAATAACTTGATTAAAATTTAAAAACCCTTAGATTCATATAAATGTTATGTTAGATTTAACACTATGCTAACTTGCTATAATGTAAATTTCATTACTTTAACTAGATTAAGAGCTAAAAGACATAGATGAAAAATAAATCTCAACAAGAATTAAAAGAACAAAAATTAATTCATTTAACCTCAGAATCCAATTAAGAAATTAGAGTGGAATCAACCCTAAAAGCTTAGCCCTCCATGGCTTGGATGGAATACATGATAATATGATGAAGGAAGGAAAAATAAAAGAAAAGGAAAAATGAGAGATGTGGTGGATGACGGTATCTGCCAAAACCAAAAAGTTCTAAGTGTCCTTCTTCTGCTCCCTTAGGCCTCTTTATATAGGCTTCAATTTGACTTGGACTTTATCTGTTCGGTTGCTAAAATCTTTAATTTTTATTTAATTAATTTAATCTTTATTTAATTAATTAGCAACTTAAATTTTTGCAATATTAACCAGAATTTGACTAGAGTTGACTGCTGCTTTGACCAGTTGACCTGTTGACTGCCCTATGAGAGGTTGACACGTGGTGATAAAGGATTGATCCCTATCAAGGATGATGGCCCATGGCACATGCTTAGAAGAAAGGGAGTTCCTTGATCCCTTCCTTTGCTTTTATTTTCTTTAGTTTAAAATTCCTTTAAGTTGGCTTGGTT
>Ga0214543_1008370_pt1 | contig 16994 bp, 6 predicted proteins | sample CNSS2metaG_FD_160094 | JGI IMG/M metagenome (GOLD analysis project Ga0214543, IMG submission 160094) | Root nodule microbial communities from cowpea collected in UCLA plant growth center, Los Angeles, California, USA - CNSS2 | ecosystem: Host-associated > Plants > Roots > Nodule | place: USA... | reverse complement strand
ATTTTATCACACATGCTCAAACAGTCTAATTAACAGAATTATCAATTAAATCACTCTTTAAGCACACAAATTCAATTAAATACCCAGAGTTAAATACTGAATGAGGGCAAAAATACGCACTCATCAGGGATATTGATATGAATGTCTATGACTGAGGTTTGTTCATTGGTTTGTTCACAATCAATACAATACATATAAGTCATGGCTAGTTGCAGCGCATTTAATGAAAGATATATTGTATGTTTGTTAATTTATTATGTGTTTATTTTTTCACTAATAATGATATATTATTAGTTCATAATTTGTTGAATTATTGTGTATGGTAGGCTCGCCTTCGTACCTTTTGTCACACCAAGCACATAGTTGAAATGAATGAGTTCATCCTTGATAGCCATTGTTGAAGGATTGGACAAACACCATTCAAATGATGTTTTGACATGGAAAAACCATTGCAGATATGCAACCCTCTTTTATTAGAATTGTTGAACCGCTGGTTTGTTGTAAATAATTCATTTTGTTTGATGCAACAATTAGGGGTCCTTTAACAACTATTGACATTTGTATGTGTTTAGGATTGAGTGTTGGTGGAGATGATGGGGATAAATGTCATTATCATTTTGAGTTTATGAAAGGAATAGTTGATGAGATAGAGAAAATGTAGAAATGGTAGGATATGAAAGAAGTAGTTGGAAGAAGTGTATTTTGTAGTTTGTCTTCTTGTGTCTTAGATGTTGTCTTAGTTGTTATCTTATATCAAATGATATAGTACATGAGTAGAAAATGGTAGAATTTTCATGACCTTTCTAGACCTCCTATCTTAGGCTTTTCTATATTTTTCTAGAATTTTCATGACATTTAAATACTTCTATCTTACCTTCTTCTATATTATTCTAGAATTTGCATTACACTTGAATACTCCTCCTTGATGCAAATTCGATAACTCCAAGCATAGCACGTAGTTGTTCAAACCTTGTTATTGATAACACCTTTGTGAGAATATCTGCAATTTGGTCTTCTATTAGGCAATACTTGAGTCGAATCTCCATATTTGTCTCTATTTTTATGGTGAAGTGATATTTAATTGCTATATGTTTTGTTTTACTATGATGCACTGGATTTTTCCTCATTGCAATAGTTGACTTAATGTCATAGTTAATTAAATTAGGCCAATTTTGTTTTTCTCCCATATATTTAACTATCCTTTGAAGCCATATAGTCTGACTTGTTGCTTCAGCAATTGCCACATATTTACTTTAGTAGTTGATTGTGCAATTGTGGATTACTCCTTTAATGCCCAAGAGAATATTGTTGATTCAAGTGAGAAAGCATAACCTGAGGTGCTCTTCATGTCATCCACTGACCCTGTCCAATCACTATCGGTATAACCAAGCAACCTTGGATTTCTTGTGGGTTTATACCATATACCATACTATTTTGTTTCTTGTAGATATCTTAAAATTCTTTTTCCTACGCCAAGATGTATTTGACTTGGATTATGCATAAATCTTGATAAAAGACTTGTAACAAACATGATGTATGGTTATATAGCTGTCAGATAAAGTACACTTCCAACTAGACTCCTGTATTAAGCTGCATCGACTTTTGGTGTTCCATCCACCTTTTGTAGTTTCTCCTTCGTCACTAGTGGTATGTTTACAGGTTTGCACCCATATATCTTAAATTTCTTTAGTAAATCTTCTATATATTTCTTTTATGAGGTGAATCTTCCATCATTTCTCTGATTTACCTCTATGTTAAGGAAATAACTCATCAAGCCAAGATCAATCATCTCAAAGGTCTTCACCATATCTTCTTTAAACTACACCAACATCTTTCTATTAGTTGTAGTGTAAACAAGATTATCTACATATAGAGAAAGTATAAGAGTATGATAACCTTGGTTATTTATGTATAGCGTAGGTTCACTCTTGCTCTTCCTGAATCCTTGATTGGTGAAATATTGATCGATTCTGTTGTACCATGCACGAGGAGCTTGATTCAAGCCATATAAAGCTTTCTTCAATCTCAACACTTTGGCTTCTTGGCCTTTAATCACAAGCCATATAATGTTCCATACTTTTTGTGTTACAAGGGCTATTAGAGCACTTATTGTGTCTAGTCGTGTGACTGGAGCAAATGTCTCATTGTAGTCTACCTCCAGTTGTTGTGAATAACCCTTTGAAAAGTGCGTATTTTTGCCCTCATTCAGTGTTTAATTTTAGGTATTTAATTGAATTTATGTGCTTAAAGAGTGATTTAATTGATAATTTTGATAATTAAGCTGTTTGAGCTTGTGTAATAAAAATGTCTTAAAAAGTGATTTTTAGTTGCATAAATTATTGTTGGATATTTTAACGTTTGTTGATGCAGCTGAAGTTAAGATTAAGCTTATTAAAGGTGGGAAAATAAATTGATTGAAATTACAAACACTATTTAATAAGGCTGAAATTAGCAAGTTCTGGAAAAATCACTTATGCACCCCTAGTTTTTACTTATACACTCCCCTCTTTCTCAATGGGTCTCACCAAAAACCTATTATGCACTCCCTAATATGTCTATTTACACTCTCTCTTACCACTTAAACCCTAATTTGGGAGAGAGAAGGAGCTACCACGTGTCATTCTCCCAATGGACACCGAAATGGTCAAAGTTGGTCAAATCTGGTCAAAGCTGGTCAAACAGTCAAATCTGGTCAAACAGTCAAATATTGCTCAAAGGAGAGGGGTTTATTTGCAAATATTGATATTTTTGGATGTCTCTGCAAAATTGGACTACAGGATTGAAAATGGGTTATTTAGAAAATTAATACAAATATTATTTGGTGATAATTTATCAGATATCTTTAAATAATTAATTTATTTAATTATATCATAAATTATTAACCAACTATATTTGTCAAATAGTTTATATCTCTCCAAATATCTTTGAATATTTATCTTTATCTTTATTTTAAAAGATATTTGAGAGGTTTTAGCAACAAAAAAACCCAGTCCAAGTCATATATAAAGAGACCAAGAGAGAAGTAGAAGAGAATAAGCTCGGGACTTCGAAGTTTTGGAACCCTCAGGGGTGCCTAATTTCGTTTCCTTTCTCTCTCTTTTCTCTCTCTCCATTCTTCGATTTTTATTTTGTATTCCATGGATTGCTAAACTTCTTGGGTTGATTCCATTTAATTTCATTATGGATTCTGAGGTTAGAATGAATTAATTTCTTTGTTCTTTTTATTATTGTTGAGGTTTTAATTCATCTATGTCTTTTATCCTTGAATCACGTAAAAATGAATGATTTTAAATCTATATGCATGTTGATCATATTAGTTCAAGGGCTTTTAAATTTAATTGAGACTTTACTTTGATTTTATTTAGAAACTTTCATGTGATTAAATGAGTTTTTACTAATAATTGAGACTTTACTTTGGTTAAAGGTATTTACTCTAACAAAAATTAATCGAGACTTTACTTTGATTAATTAAGCTTTTTATTTGGTGAGAAGATAAAAGAATAGACATGATTAGGCATAGTAAAATTTGATTGAGACTGTACTTTGGTTGAATTTACTGTGGATAATCTAAAAGTTCTCCCTTTTAATTGAGACTGTACTTTGGTTAAAAGTGAGAACGCCAACAAATTAATTGAGACTTTACATTGATTAATTTTTAAATCTACGACAATAATTAATTGAGCAATAATCTTTAGATAACCGATGATGAATCTATTTTGAAAAAGCAATGGAATCAATCTATTTTCTTTACTATTGTTTTAATTTCTTTTTATCTTTTAAAATTTATTTCTATCTTTGTTTATATTAATCCCCTATATATTTTATTTTATTTGACTAACTCATTTGTATAGTTTTATAACAACTACTTTGTTAAAAATCAATTCCGTGTTCGTTGGGAGACGACTTAGGGTTACTTTACCCTTTCTATTTTCTTGACTACTATCTTAGCAATACTGAAGTTGTTATAGTTTAGAAGTATTAATTTGATCGCGTCAACGACGGCGTTATCACATATTGTATACTTGTTATTTTATTTTTCTCAGCTCACCCTTTCTGTTTGTGTATGGCGATGATCGTGTGATTCGTTACACGGGAGCATATGTTGAAACAGGTGGAGTTGAGGATGTCTAGCCGACCGAGTTAGGGCTAGCTTTGGGATTAGAGCTAAGGTTTTTCTCTCATGTATTTACTATATTTTATTATGAACATGAATTTTGGAAACTTGTTACACTTTAATGTTTATGTTATGAGTTTTAATGCGTGCTTTTCATAAATTTAAATTTTCCCACGTTGGGAGTATTATTAATGTGACTTTTGATTTAATTTATTTCTTTTATTTATTTATTTTAAGTAATATTCCTTAAGGATGTTACATTTGGTATCAGAGCAAACGTTTTGATTTTTTTGGGAAAACTAGGGAGTGAGCCGACGTTTATTGTGTGAAATTGGATGATGTGTATTGACTGTTAAAACTTTATAGGGTGTGTTTTAATCTTTAGCTGTTTGATTTTAACAGCTGAAAAATGTGGCATGCACAGGCAATGGCAAATAGGAGGCATAGGAATACCGCTGGGGCTGATGAGATTGCTAACGCAATCCACGGGATGGTGGATGCGATGCAGTCCGTAGCAGCACCTCTAAGGGCCATGATTCCACCTGTGAGACCTGTGACCATGGAGGACTTCATGCGTCATAAGCCGGTGAAATTCACTGGGAAAGCCACCCCAGATGAGGCTCACGCATGGCTCCGAGAATGCGAGAAGATATTCAGAGTGATAGAGTGCATGGAGGCCCAGAAGCTTAATTTCGCCACATTCCTGTTGGTGACCGAGGCTGAATATATATGGATGGGCATGCAGCAACAGATGCAGAACAGAGAGGAAGAGGTGACTTGGGTCAGCTTCAAGACGAGGTTCCTGGAGAAATACTTCCCTGACAGCGCTAAACATGAGCGCTTGGCCGAGTTTCTCAACCTGTAGCAGGGGAATCTGTCAGTGCAGGCGTATGAGGAGAGGTTTGAGTACCTCTCGAGATTCTATTCTCAGACAGTGACGGAGGAGTGGTGCTATAGGAAGTTTGAGGGTGGCCTCAAACATGAGCTGAGGCGTTTTATTGTACCGTTGTGGGTACGAGAGTTCCCGATCTTGGTAAAGCAAGCCAAGAGTGTCGAGCAGCTGAAGATGGGACCCAGCCAGGTCAACTGCACTCAGAAGAGTAGTGTTGAGGGCAGACAACAAAAGAAGCCCTATAGTAGACCAGCTTCATCTTCACAGAAATTACAGTGTTATAACTGTGGAGGGGAACACCTACGGCGAGATTGCACTAGACCTGCCAGCAGCAGAGGCAGTGGTATGAGCACTCGTAAGTGTTATGTCTGTGACCAGCCATGACACTTTGCCAACAGATGCCCTAATAAGAAGACCACTCCAGGATCGCGACCTCAGCCACCTTCATCTGATAGGCCGAGAGCAGCAGGTTGGGTTTTCGCCATGACCAGCACTGAGGCCACTCGGTCAGGTAACTTGATTCTAGACCACTACTTTCTTTTTGGTAACAGTGTGTTGGTATTGTTTGACTCAGGAGCTTCGCACTCCTTCATATCCCACGACTGTGTGGAGAGATTGGGGTTGTCTACTCGCGACCTAGGATGCGAGTTGATGGTCTCGATACCAGCATCTGGACAGATTTCAACCAATCTAGCTTGTGTTGGATGCTTGATGGAGGTAGAGGTCAAACGATTCAAGGTGAACCTCGTTAGCCTGCCCTTGGAGGGATTGGAGGTAATACTGGGAATGGACTGGCTGTCTACCAACCACGTGGTGCTTGATTGTGGACGACGCAAAATTGTATTCCCAGAAACTGAAGGGATAGAGTTGATGACGTCGGGAGAGGCAGTGAAGGAGATGAAGCAAGGATCCATTTGCTTTGTGATAGTAGCCCAAGAGAAGAAGATGAGCACCGAGGAGCAGATCAATAGAATATCGGTGGTGGATGAATACGTCGACGTATTTCCAAACGAGATACTTGAGTTACCACCCAGTCAAGATATAGATTTCTCAATTGATCTAATCACTGGAGCGGGTCCAGTGTCGGCAACACCGTACAAAATGGCACCAGTTAAACTAGCAGAGTTGAAAAAACATATAGAAGACTTGCTAGAGAAGAAATTCATCCGACCCAATGCCTCACCGTGGGGAGCCCCGGTGTTACTAGTAAAGAAGAAGGACGGTAGTTCTCGGTTGTGCGTCGATTATCGGCAGTTGAATAAATTGACGATAAAGAACAAATATCCATTGCCGGGAATTAATGATTTGCTCAATCAGCTGAGAGGGGCAGGAGTATTCTCCAAGATTGACTTAAGGTCTGGCTATCATCAGATCTTAGTCAAGCCAGAGGACGTCCAGAAGACAGCCTTCCGATCGAGATATGGACATTACGAATATGTCGTGATGCCATTTGGAGTGACCAATGCTCCAGTTGTCTTCATGGATTATATGAACCGCATTTTCAGGCCATATCTGGACAAATTTGTGGTGGTGTTTATAGATGATATCCTCATCTACTCTCGGACTAGGGAGGAACATGCGGGTCATTTGAGGGTGGTGTTGGAAGTGATGAGAGACCATCAGTTGTACGACAAATTGTCCAAATGTGAATTTTGGTTGGACGAAGTACAGTTTCTTGGGCATGTGATCTCTTCGCATGGTATAGTAGTGAACCGGAGCAAGGTTGAGACAGTGTTGAAGTGGGAAAGACCTCATACATTGACAAAAGTCAGAAGCTTCTTGGGGTTGGCTGGGTATTACAGGAGGTTTGTAGAGGGGTTTTCAAAAATGGTGAGTCCATTAACTCAACTCACTAGCAAGGATTAACCCTTCTCCTGGACTGATAAGTGCGAAGAATGCTTCGAAGAGATGAAGAGGAGGTTGATTACAACTCTGATTCTTATTATTCCAGATACCAGTAAAACGTTTGAGGTATACTGTGATGCATCCTACCAGGGTTTGGGTTGTGTACTAATGCAGGAGAAGAGGTCGGTAGCCTATGCTTCTAGACAGTTAAAGGTGCACAAGAAGAACTACCCTACCCACGATTTGGAGCTGGCCGCTGTAGTGTTTGCCCTTAAGACATGGAGGCACTATTTGTATGGCTCCCAATTTCAAGTTTTTAGTGATCACAAAAGCCTGAAATATTTGTTCGATTAGAAGGAGCTAAATATGAGACAGCGGCGCTGGATGGAGTATCTCAAGGATTATGATTTGGAGTTGGTTTACCACCCTGGTAAAGCTAATGTTGTTGCGGACGCCTTGAGTCGGAAAAGGATGCATATCTCAGCTATCCGTGAAGGAGTCAAAGTTAATTGAGAAGCTCAGGGATATGAACCTGGGTATGCAGCTGAGTGAGGATTCCATCAGGTGTAGTGTTCTTACACTGACTAGCGATGTGTTGGAGACTATCCGTGATCAACAGAAGAATGATGCGGAGTTACAACAATTTGTGAGTTGGATAGGGACTGAGAAGGGAAAGGATTACAGGATCGGGTCAGATGGTATCTTACGGTTCAGAGATAGGGTCTGTGTGCTGAGAAATTAGAGATTGAGGAAACAGATCATGAAAGAGAGGCATAAAAGCCATCTTAGCATACACCCAGGTATGACTAAGATGTATCAGGATCTGAAACAGTCTTTCTGGCGGAATGGGATGAAAACCGACATTGCCGACTTCGTAGCATCGTGCTTGGTATGTCAAAAAGCCAAGATTGAACATCAGCGGCCAGGGGGTACACTTGAGCCGTTGGATATCCCTCAATGGAAATGGGATAGTATTGCCATGGATTTCATAACTCATTTGCCGAGGTCTGCAAAAAGGGCATGACTCAATCTGGGTAATAGTGGACAGGTTGACAAAGTGTGCTCATTTCCTTGCCATTAACCAGAAGTGGTCATTGGATAAATTGGCAGAGTTATATGTGCGTGAAGTGGTCAGGTTGCATGGTGTGCCTGCCAGCATAGTATCAGACAGAGACCCGAGATTCACATCTCAGTTTTGGCAGTCTTTACAGGAAGCATTGGGGACCCAGTTGAGGATGAGTTCAGCATACCATCCACAGACTCATGGGAATTCGGAGCGTACAATCCAATCCTTAGAGGATCTTTTGAGGGCTTGTATGCTAGATCATATGGGAAGTTGGAGTGAGATGTTTCACTTAGTGGAGTTCACATACAACAATAGCTATCACTCCAGTATTGGTATGGCTCCTTATGAGGCGTTGTATGGGCGACGATGTAGGACACCGCTGTGTTGGAATCAGGATGGGGAATCATTGGTGTTGGGTCCCGAGTTTCTATAGCAGACTTCTGAGAAAGTTAGGGCGATTCAGGAGAGAATGAGGGCCACTCATAGTAGACATACCTGAAATCGCCTAGCGGTTCAATCCCTATCGCCAGGAGGCACATCAGTGATGAGCCTTGTTCTTGTTTTGGTTTGAACCACCTGGCGGCGATGAATTCCTGCCAGGCGGCGCAACACCGTTCGCGGTCTTTGTTGATGTTTGTTGCTATTCGTGCAAGTGCGTATGTTTTTTCTGTGGTTGATGTGAGTGGGTTCTATTGGATACCTTTCTGGACCGAAATGGATTACCAAATTGAGGAATGGTAAGGGTTGAGGGATGATAATATGTGAATTGATTTGGGTTGCACATGAGGGTGAATATAGAGCCACTTTTATGAATCAAATTGAGAGTAAAAAGTTAGTATGTAATGCAGGTATGGTTGCATCTTGGTGACTGAAATTGGTAGGGATGGAAATTGGAAAATGGACTGAGTACGTGATAGGAATGGAGAATCCTGTGATTCTGCAGAACACTGGTGTACCGCCTGGTGGCGCACTACTTGCCGCCAGGTGACGATGGGTGCAGGTATGTCTTTTGCGTGCTTAAAAGAGGGAGAAAAGGTTGGAAGTGAGTAGAACTGGGATGAGTCATGTTTTTAGACAAATATTGATAAAGCTGTAAGAGATAAATAACCTGTAGTATAGAATTAGGGAAATTGGATTAAGTATGAAGGCATGAGCATGATATGGTAAGATTGTAAGAAGTGTAATTTGAAATAGTAAGAACAAGAATTTTAGTGACAAGTCTCAGATTTGAATGAACACACTTGTTGAGGTCGCGGTTGGAATAAGAGATAGCTGGATTAAGATTTGAGGTAATACCTATGATTTGTGTAGAATAAATTATGAATTAACTGAGTAGGAAGTGTGGTACTGTGATAAAGCAATTTGAGTAGAGAATGTGGTATGGGAAAATATACTATGTGGCTTTTATTAGGAAATAGGAGAGCTTATGGTATAATGTTGGAAGAAATTGGTGCATTGTAAGTGTGATAAGGAGTTTGGAATGGGAGTTATAGGTACTGTAATCAGTCAAGAGGTTGGCTAGGAAATCCAGAATGAGAGTGGGGTTAACCAAGATTGTTTTGCTACCTTGGAGAGATTAGGGAAGTGTGGGATAATTTAAAAGACAGACGAAAACATGACTGGTATGGTACTGTCACAGCGCCTGGCGGCTGGACTGGGTGCGCCAGGCGGTCGAAGACCCAGAAAGGGGGTCTGCAGAGGTTGGCGCCTGGTGGTGAGGTGAGATCCGCCAGGCGGACGCGAGGCAACGAGCTTTCTGTTCGAGGACATAGCGCCTGGCGATGGGACGTAAATCGCCAGGCAGCTTGAACCTATTTCGCCAGGCGGTGATGGATGATGCGCCAGGGGCTTGCGTAGCAGGTTATGAGTTGTGTGTGTTGCTTTTAACTGACAATGGCACTATGCTTGGATCGGGAGATGTTGTGCCATGAGCGGGTAGGCTCATGGATGGTGGTTAACATATGATGATATGAGCGGGGAGGTTCATATCCAGTTACTCTCACGTGGGGTACGAGCGAGGTAGGTTCGTATGTTCCGTGCTCGCGGTTGAGAGATGCCACGTGGGGGGAGGTACGGGGCTGGTGGATCACATGCGTTGGACTACGGGCGGGCAGGTCCGTAGAGCAGGACTACGAGCGGGGAGGTTCGTAGAGCAGGACTACGAGCAGGGAGGTTCGTAGAGGCAGGACCACGAGCGGTCAGGTTCGTGTGAGCATCATATTCCTGAGTCCAAGGCTAACCCGTTGTGTGATCTGAAGGCTACAAAGCCTTGGGGTTAAGGTCTTGGCCAAGAACTATGTAGAATGAATAAGATGGGTGTATGATTTATTTTACATATTGTATACCTGCTATTTTATTTTTCTCAGCTCACCCATTCTGTTTGTGTATGGCGATGATCGTGTGATTCGTTACACAGGAGCAGATGTTGAAACAGGTGGAGCTGAGGATGTCCAGCCAACGGAGTGAGGGCTAGCTTTGGGATTAAAGCTAGGGTTTTTCTCTCATGTATTTACTATATTTTATTATGAACACGAATTTTGGAAACTTGTAACACTTTAATGTTTATGTTATGAGTTTTGGCGCGTGCTTTTCATAAATTTAAATTTTCCCACGTTGGGAGTATTATTAATGTGACTTTTGATTTAATTTATTTCTTTTATTTATTTATTTTAAGTAATATTCCTTAGGGATGTTACAAGGCACGCGCATGGCCTAGTAGCGCAACACAACGATAACAACAAGAATTGTGGAGGTGTATTGTGATTGATAAACTGCTAACACACATCAAGTGTCCTTGGTTTATATAGCTTGCTATACCAACTACACTGTGTGATAACAACAAGAATTGTGGAGGTGTATTGTGATTGATAAACTACTAACACACATCAAGTGTCCTTGGTTTATATAGCTTGCTATACCAACTACATTGTGTGTTAAGTTTCTCAATCTAAGACTGGTTCATATAGCTTGCTATACCAGTTCTGATGCATTACATCTAATATGAGACCCAAAATTTTCTTTCTTTCTATCTATCTCTTATCTTTTGCAATATGTGGGGGATTGTTATATATTTATAATAATATTGCAAAAATAATAGCGTTGTTGTTGTTGCAACGTGAGCAAGTCTCCCTCCTTTTTAGGATGGTGCATGTTGTTGCAGCGAGATCTCCTCCACATGTTGATCCCACATCCACATTTTATGGGATATTTATATTCAACACTAGGCTTCAGTTACAGAGCATGGATTTTTAAATCCCTTCATCACAAAACCTTTCTCATCTCTCCTTTTTTTATTTCTTCCTTCTCTCTTCTCTTATATCTTGGGTTAATTATCTTGCTAGTTTCTGCTATCCTCGGGATATATCCGAGATGTTCCTGTTTTACCCTGGGGGGTTTGCGCATATACTGCGGATAAATCCTTAAGGGCAGTGGTTTTACACGCCTCAGGAAATCCTTTTATTTATGCTTTTATCTATTTTATGCATATTTACTAACAGATATCACCCTCAAACCAAGACATAAAAAACATCATTTAAAAATAGAAGAATTTCCCTCTTCGTTCCCCTCTCTTCCTCAAGGTTGATTGGATGGAGAGGGAGAGGATGACATCAAGTGGATTATAGTGTGAAGTTTGTGTTGTTCACTTTAAGTGGATTAAAGGTGAAACTGGGTGAATTAAGAGTAAAGTTTGTTCAAGTTTGTGAGTGATTTGATGGATGTGATAGATTAAAAATTAATTTAAATCATAAAAAAACAAGATTACCAAATTGTACTTTATTTTAAAAATAATTAAAAATTATCATTATATAAGTTTGATTTATCAAAGAAAAAAATATGAAAATGTATAAATGAAAGTAACATATTTAAATAAAACAATATTTAAAAGATAATGTAATAAAAAATTTATAATTAAAAATTACATTTTAAATCTTATTTTATTACAATTTTTAAATTTTCGTTATTAATTATTTTTGTAAAAATAATTTCAAAAGTCATATTTTTCCATCATTTTTATAATTAAGATGAAAAATAAATTGCGGACATCATTGTAATCTTGATATCACCTTCAAACCAAGACATAACATACATGATTTAAAAATAGAAGAATTTCCCTCTTCCTTCCCCTCTCTCTCCCTCAAGGTTGATTTGATGGAGAGGGAGAGGATGACATCAAGTGGATTACAGTGTGAAGTTTGTGTTGTTCACTTTAAGTGGATTAAAGGTGAAACTGGGTGGATTAAGAGTAAAGTTTGTTAAAGTTTGTGAGTGATTTGATGGATGTGATAGATTAAAAATTATATTTAAATCAAAGAAAAACAAAATTACCAAGATATACTTTATTTTAAAAATAATTAAAAATTATTATTATATAAGTTTGATTTATCGTAGAAAAAATATGAAAATGTATAAATGAAAGTAACATATTTTAATTAAATTATTTAAATGATAATGTAAGAAAAAAATTTATAGTTAAAAATTACTTTTTAACCTTATTTTATAACAATTTTTAAAATTTCATTATTTTTACATCGTTTTCATAATTATGCTAAAAAATAAATTGCGGACATAATTGTAATTTTGATATCACCCATAACAAACATGATTGAAAAATAAAGGAATTACCCTCTTCCTTCCCCTCTCTCCCTAATCGTTGATTGGAAGGAGATTGATTAGAGTAAAGTTTGTTGATGTTTGTGAGTGATTGGATGGATGTGATAGATTAAAAATTATAATTAAATCATAAAAAAACAAGATTAGCAAATTGTACTTTATTTTAAAAATAATTAAAAAGTATCTTTATATAAGTTTGATTTATTGTACAAAAAATATGAAAATGTAAAAATCAAAGTAACATATTTTAATAAAAAAATATTTAAAAGATAATGTAATAAAAAAATTTATAATTAAAAATTATTTTTTAAACCTTATTTTATAACAATTTTCCAATTTTCATTATTAATTATTTTTGTAAAAATAATTTAAAAAGTCATATTTTTACATCATTGTCATAATTAAGCTGGAAAATAAATCGCGGACATAATTGTAATCTTGATATCACCCTCAAACCAAGACATAACAGACATGATTTAAAAACAGAACAATATCCCTTTTCCTTTCCCTCTTTCTCCCTCAAAGTTGATTGGATGGAGAGGGAGAGGATGACATCAAGTGGATTATAGTGTGAAGTTTGTGTTGTTCACTTTAAGTGGATTAAAGGTGAAACTAGGTGGATTAAGAGTAAAGTTTGTTCAAGTTTGTGAGTGATTTGATGGATGTGATAGATTAAAAATTATATTTAAATCATAAAAAAACAAGATTACCAAATTGTACTTTGTTTTAAAAATAATTAAAAATTATCATTATATAAGTTTGATTTTTCAAAGAAAAAATATGAAAATGTATAAATGAAAGTAACATATTTTAATAAAAAAATATTTAAAAGATAATGTAATAAAAGAATTTATAATTAAAAATTACTTTTTAAACTTTATTTTATTACAATTTTTAAATTTTCATTATTAATTATTTTTGTAAAAATAATTTGAAAAGTCATATTTTTACATCATTTTCATAATTAAGATGAAAAATAAATTGCGGACATTATTATAATCTTGACATCACCTTCAAACCAAGACATAACATACATGATTTAAAAATAGAAGAATTTTCCTCTTCCTTTCCCTCTCTCTCCATCGAGTTTGATCGGATGGAGAGGGAGAGGATGACATCAGGTGGATTACAGTGTAAAGTTTGTGTTGTTCACTTTAAGTGGATTAAAGGTGAATGTGGGTTGATTTAGAGTAAAGTTTGTTAATGTTTGTGAGTTATTTAATGGATGTGATATATTAAAATTTATATTCAAATCAAAGAAAAACAAGATTACCAAATTGTAATTTATTTTAAAAATAATTAAAATTTATGATTATATAAGTTTGAATTATCGTAAAAAAAAATATGAAAATGTATAAATGAAAGTAACATATTTTAATAAAAAAATATTTAAAAGATAAATTAAATAAAAATTTTATAATTAAAAATTACTTTTTAAATCCTATTTTATTACAAATTTCAAATTTTCGTTATTAATTATTTTTGTAAAAATAATTTGAAAAGTCTCATTTTTACATCATTTCAATAATTAAGCTGAAAAATAAATTGCGGACATCATTGTAATCTTGATATCAACCCCAAACCAAAACATAACAGAGATGATTTAAAAATATAAGAATTTCCCTCTTCCTTCCCCTCTCAACCTCAAGGTTGATTGGATGGAGAGGGAGAGGATGACATCAAGTGGATTAGAGTGTGGAGCTTGTATTGTTCACTATAAGGGGATTAAAGTTGAAAGTGAGTGGATTTAGAGTAAAGTTTGTTAAAGTTTGTGAGTGATTTGATGGATGTGATAGATTAAAAATTATATTTAAATCATAAAAAAACAAGATTACCAAATTGTAATTTATTTTAAAAATAATTAAAAATTATTATTATATAATTTTTATTATCGTAGAAAAATATGAAAATGTATAAATGAAAGTAACGTATTATAATAAAAAAATATTTAAAAGATAATTTAATAAAAAATTATATAATTAAAAATTAATTTTTAAACCTTATTTTATTACAATTTTCAAATTTTCTGTTATTCATTATTTTTGTACACATAATTTGAAAAGTCATATTTGTACATCATTTTCATAATTAAGCTGATAAATAAACTGCGGACATAATTGTAATCTTGATATCACCCTCAAACCAAGACATAACAGAGATGAATTAAAAATAGAAGAATTTCCCTCTGCCTTCCCCTCTCTCTCCCTCAAAGTTGATCGGATGGAGAGGGAGAGGATGATATCAAGTGGATTACAATGTGAAGTTTGTGTTATTCACTTTAAGTGGATTAAAGGTGAAAGTGGGTGGATTAAGACTAAAGTTTGTAAAAGTTTGTGAGTGATTTGATGGATGTAATAGATTAAAAATTATATTTAAATCAAAGAAAAACAAGATTACCAAATTGTAATTTATTTTAAAAATAATTTAAAATTATCGTAGAAAAAATATGAAAATGTATGAATGAAAGTAACATATTTTAATCAAAAAATACTTAAAAGATAATGTAATAAAAAAATTTATAATTACAAATTACTTTTTATACCTTTTTGTATAACAATTTTCAAATTTTTTGTTATTAATTATTTTTGTAAAAATTTATTTAAAAAGTCCTATTTTTACATCATTTTCGTAATTAAGCTGAGAAATAAATTGTAGACATAATTGTAATATGCATATCACCCTCAAACCAAGACATAATAGAGATGATTTAAAAAGAGAAGAATATCCCTCTTCCTTCCGCTGTTTCTCCCTCAAGGTTGACTGGATGGAGAGGGAGAGTATGACATCAAGTGGATTACAGTGTGAAGTTTGTGTTGTTCACTTTAAGTGGATTAAAGGTTAAAGTGGGTGGATTAAGAGAAACGTTTGTGAGTGATTTGATGGATGTGATAGATTAAAAATTATATTTAAATTAAAGGAAAAACAAGATTACCAAATTGTAGTTTATTTTAAAAATAATTAAAAATTATCATTATATAAGTTTGATTTATCGTAGAAAAAATATGAAAATGTATAAATAAAAGTAACACATTTAAATTAAATTATTTAAAAGATAATGAAAGAAAAAAATTTATAATTAAAAATTACTTTTTAAACCTTATTTTATAACAATTTTCAAATTTTCGTTATTTTTACATCGTTTTCATAAATATGCTAAAAAATAAATTATGGACATAATTGTAATTTTGATATCACCCTCAAACCATTGCATAACAGACATGATGGAAAAATAGAGGAATTTCCCTCTTCCTTCCCATCTTTCTCCTTCATCATTGATCGGAGGGAGAGAGATAGAATGAATTCAATCGGATTACAATATGAACCTTATCTTGTTCACTTTAAGGCGATTAAAGGTGAAAGTGAGTGGATTTAGAGTAAAGTTTGTTGATGTTTGTGAGTGATTGGATGGATGTGATAGATTAAAAATTATAATTAAATCATAAAAAAACAAGATTACCAAATTGTACTTTATTTTAAAAATAATTAAAAATTATCTTTATATAAGTTTGATTTATCGTAGAAAAAATATGAAAATGTATAAATGAAAATAACATATTTTAATAAAAAAATATTTAAAAGATAATGTAATAAAAAAATTTATAATTAAAAATTACTTTTTAAACCTTATTTTATAACAATTTTCAAATTTTCATTATTTGTACATCGTTTTCATAATTGTGCTAAAAAATAAATTACGGACATAATTGTAGTCTTGATATTACCCTCAAACCATTGCATACCAGACTTGATTGAAAAATAGATGAATTTCGCTCTTCCTTCCCCTCTCTCCCTCATCATTGATTGGAGGTAGAGGGATAAGATGAATTCAAGTGGATTAGAGTGTGAAGCTTATCTTGTTCACTCTAAGGGGATTAATGGTGAAAGTGAGTGGATTTAGAGTAAAGTTTGATAAAGTTTGAAAGAGATTTGATGGATGTGATAGATTAAAAAATATATTTAAATCATAAAAAACCAAGATTACCAAATTGTACTTTATTTTAAAAATAATTAAAAATTATCATTATATAAGTTTGATTTATGGTAGAAAAAATGTGAAAATGTATAAATGAAAGTAACATATTTTAATAGAAAAAGATTTAAAAGATAATGTAATAAAAAAAATTATAATTGAAAATTACTTTTTAAACGTTATTTTATAACAACACTAGTGTATTTTAGAGCTTTTACAGCGTTGTATATGCCTCGGTTCATGCGGACCCGCTGCATAAAAGCACGCGGTGGCAGTTTTGTAATTAAATTGAACTTTTATGCCTCGGTTGTCATAATAACCGAGGCATATAGAGCTAAAAAAAATTTGACTCAGCGCGTTGACCACTAGTTTAATTTATTTATTTTTTTCACTGATGCAATATGCCTCGGTTCTCTCTTAACCGAGGCAGTAGAGACACTTAATTATTTTGACCACTGCGTTGACCCCTAATTTGAATTTTTTATTTTTTTTTACT
>Ga0214543_1008368_pt1 | contig 16997 bp, 11 predicted proteins | sample CNSS2metaG_FD_160094 | JGI IMG/M metagenome (GOLD analysis project Ga0214543, IMG submission 160094) | Root nodule microbial communities from cowpea collected in UCLA plant growth center, Los Angeles, California, USA - CNSS2 | ecosystem: Host-associated > Plants > Roots > Nodule | place: USA... | reverse complement strand
CTCCCACAACCATAAAAAAAAAAAAAACATAAATATCACCTTCATAAGGCTGTGTTCTTTTGAGATTAATGATTTAAATGAGAGGGAGAGGAAGAGATGGAAAGGATTAGAGGGTGAAGTTGATGTTGTTCTTTTTAAGGGATTAGGAAGTGATTTTAGAGTATATTAGAGAGTGAAATTGTGAAAATTTGTGATTGAATTGAGTTATGTGACATGTTAAAAAAAAGTTTTAATAGATAAAAAAATGAGATTATCAAATATCCCTAATATTAAAAGTAATATAAAACGCTATATAAATCATTTAGAATAATTTATTTAATTTCTATTGATTGTGTAAAATAATAAAAATTATTTATAAAAAAATGAATAGTGAAATTTATTTGGTATGAAATTAAATTTGATATTTATTAATTTAATGTTTACATAAAAAATAATTTATATAATATATATATATATATATATATATATATATATATATATATATTTATTGTTTTTAAGTCTTTGAAGTATAAATTTTTTGTTTATTTGATATGAAGATATTTTTTAATTTGATTATGTTTGTTAATAATATAGGTAAAAAGTTTTTAATAAATTTTTTTCTTTTCTTGAAATTTTATAGAATTATATATTGTTTATATATTTTTAACTTTTAGATTTTTAGATGTTTATTAATAATAAAATTTTTATTTATTCTTATTAATAAATTAAAACTAAAATTATATGTATTTATTTGTTAAAAAAATAAAATTGGTAAATATTAATAAATTAAGTTGTCTAAAAATTTTAAAGTAAATAATATTTTCATATGACACGTAGACAAAAAACATTTCAAAATTGAAATACTACAATACATTAAAATTATTTTTTTTACTATTTTATTAAATGATTGACAAATAATTGAAAACAAAATTTTATTGAAAAATTTATTAACAATAAATATAATGAGGATAAAGTGGTAATTTCTTATTTATTACCTTCTAATCTCTTCAAGGATAGTAGGATGAAAATTTTTAACAATCCCTGAAAGAGAACAATGTGATCATTCTCTATGTCTTACTTTCCGATCCTCTTAATTAGTAGATTCACCGAAAAGAACAAGACCTAAATCTCTTTCCTTACACCTTTCGATCTTTTAAGACAAATAATATAAATTTTATCTTCAAATATGGTCAAATATATCTATTTACTTTTAAAAAATTCGTTTAAAAAAATAAACAAATCTATTTGTTTTTGATATTTTAACATTTGCTTTTATGTTTTTAAGGAAAAAAGAAATGAAATGAACTTCTTTTGTAAATTAGCATTAACTTATTTACAATTTAATTTATAATTTTATAATTTGATTTTTATTTTATATATTAGTTAAAATTGAGGTTAATTTATAAAAAATTAATTTCTTTTTTTATATTAATTTAAATCAACTTTTTTTAAAATTACGGGTACACAAAACGCACTTAACTCTTATCTATAATTTTTTAAAAAGCAGATCCAGAGCGATAATATAAAAATAAAATTAATCTTTTCAGTAAATTAACCTAAAACTGATTTTGTATGTAGATTTTTTTTTTTCCTTTGAGAAACAGTTCAAAGATGTATAAATTTTGGTGTGTATTTATGTGAAGTCAAACTAGAAAGATGAAATTGACAAAGGAAGAGAGACACAGAGAGGTGGAGGTGCAGGGCAAAGGCATCGATGGCGAAGGAAACAGAGAGGTACTCCTGCTCCAAGCTTCTCATTCCAAACGCTCACACTGCAAAAGAACAACCCATTTTCGTGAAGGCCACGTGGTTTCGCACCCACTTCCACCTTGCCGTCACCGATGGCCTCACCGCCTGGCATTGCCACCGTACATCCCTTTTCGCTCTTTTTCTCATTTTCAGCTACCCATTTCCGATTTCGTGCAAAAACAATCTTCAAGTTCTGATTTTTCTTTTTCTTTTTCTAATTGTAAGCATCGGAGGAGGAGGTGAAGCAGCGCGCTGCTCAGTGGGACCTCGCAGTTTCAGAATACCTGGAGTTGTCTGAGCGCTATTTGGGGCTTCAACAACCGGGCTCTGTCTATGCCTTTGACGATGCTGGTGATGGCCATAAGAGGGTTATTATTACTCACTCACTCTTATCCATGTTAATGCTTTGAAAACTGGTGTTTTAATATATGTTTGCTACTTTTTCTATCGTTTATGTAATTGGTATGAATGTCGCAGTTGTCGTGGACGTTTGAAAAGGAAGGAATAACTATGCTCTGGAGATGGAAATGCTTGCTGTCTCCTGATTCTAAGAAAAGTAATGTAGAAATATTGGACTTTCTCATGGGCTCGAACTTAAACATAAGTGTAAATTCTGCTTAACTTGTGCAATGTCTTTGCCCTAATGTGTTCTTTATACAAGTAATTTCTGGCTCGCTGTGTATGTGTGTGGCATTGACTTGTCTGTTTTATGTTTGTCTGTTTATAATGCGCATTATGTTAGTGATGTCTTGAATATCCTCACTTATAGCAACTTGTAGAAAATCTAAACACACGAGATGATTTGAGAGGTAACAAATAGGACTCTTCAATCGGGTGAAAGTGGGGGTAAAAGGCTGCCTTGTCATTTATGATATTCTTTGTTTTAGGAAAGACAGGATGAAATTGCAAAAGTCTGCACGCCATTGTTCCCTTGTCATTGATTCAAGTTACATTTTCTGTCTGTGTGAGGAATCATTGTTTATAGAAAGACTGACAAGCATTATTGCTTGTAGAAAAACTTGGTTCTAATCTTGAGAAGGTGCAAAACAGATAAAATGGCTAGAACTGAATCAGGAAGGATATAAACTCTTATTCAGTCTTATTTTGCTCAGATTTCTATAATCTGCGTGACTCTATGAGGGATAGTGTTGTACATACAACAAATGATTTCTTCTTGAATCATTATGTGAAGTTAAAATATCACCTTTCCTTAAGAACAAAATGGGTAACAGCCTTACTTATGTATTCAAACCCTGAATAGTATAGGAATAGTGTAGGTACACAATGGTGGCCCTGAGCATAATCCACAGCCCAATTTTTGGGGGCCAAAAAAGGGTCTACTAAAGAGTCTTCTATGATGCATTATTTTTTATATATTGTAGATAATTAATTGACTTATTTAAAAGATAATTTGAGCAATATAGTACCTGAGGATATTTTTGGATTGCTTTTAGTACTGAAAGAATTAAACAATTTTTCTAATCAAGATTTGAAATTACGTTGCAAACATCTAAAAGTTGTTTCCCTAATGCATGTATAACTTACATATTAACTATTCGTATTCCTATTACTATTGCATCTTTGGAAGAACTTTTTCAAAACTAATTATTCCTAAATTTTGTTGAATTTTTTAAAAAATCTTGATTATGAAATTATTATGGATTATTTTGCAAAAAAAATATAGAAGAGCAATATTTAAATGACTAGAAGGACATTGTTTTATCAGTTTGTGCTGCACACTAAAGTTCTCAGGACCAGCAGTGGGTACCTGGGACCCTCTTCCCTTTCCATTAATTTCGAACATCACAATTAATCATGTTTGTTTACATCCATGTACAGGGCAAAGTTGGCGGAGAAAATGAATTGTTTGACAAGATGAAAGTGGAAGCTGAGAAATGCTTAGCCCAGAGTGAGAGAATTGCCAATGAGAGGCTTGAATTTGAATCTGAAATCTATTCAAAGGTAACTTCTTAACTGTTAGATTTTAGTTGTTTTATTGTAAATCCGCAATAGCATGGCTCAGCCTTGTGCCAAGATGGCATATTCAATTCCCAAATCACAAGTTCATCGAAACCATTTTGTGCTTGAAATGTTAAAATATATAGTTCACCAGAGGCATGGTGTAACTTGTGTTGTCTTGTTTACTATATCTCTTTCCATGCTAGCCTTTTTGTTTCCCTTAAAATTTCCTTTCCTTTCTTTTCAACAATGATATATTTTTTGTTAAAATATACTTGGAGCTCCTCTATTTTCGGCAACCACATTTTTACTTAAATGGTTTTTCCTTTAGTATAAATTAGATACTAGGTGATGTCACAATAAATATACTAACATAGTATACGAGCCTTCTGCCAATATTTGTTCAGGCTATGAAAAGTGTCAGATGTAACAATGTAACTGTAGAATATTTGTGTTGTGACCACCACACATTGGTTATAAATGACATAGATGTAATTAGTTTTCTCTGAAAAACTTATACTGTATCTCAAGTATTTTGGTACCTTTTTCTTGATTAGGTTGTAGATAATTTCATTAAGTTTCTACAAATACTCAACTAAAAATATTTACTTTATGACGTTGTCCTTTACGATTACAAAAACTTGAACATTGAGACTAAAGATTAATGTACTTCTTGTACTGAATAGTGTCACTTCCTAAACCAAAACCTTCTCTTTTTCTTTTCATATTTTTCTGTGGCAATGCCTAAATCACAGCCTGAAGGCCATTCTCTTAAGATAGTAAAATAGTTTACCACGGACAAGGACTGTACCAAGTTCCTGACAACTTGTATTATTTTTGTTTTGTTCGAATAGTCATGAATGGAAACACAATTAATAAATAAATGGGTTGAGGAATTTAATTTGAGTAGAGCACCTCTTTCACCAATACCTGGTTATCGAGGCCAACTTAACTAGCCGAAGGATGATGTTGAGTTAATATTGAAATTTCTTCATTGTCTTTGAATGCTTTTCATTACATACATGTACTGTTACTAATTTTGCATTCCCTTTTTTCTAAGTTTCAACAATCAAGGATGACCTTCCATTTTGTTTTGTTATAGTTTCTGAGGGTTTTAAATTCTAAGAAATCAAAACTGAGAGAGCTTCGGGATAAGCTGTCAAAACAAGAGAATACTGAGAAATATCCTCAAGAGGAAGACACAGACAAAACTGAGAGTTTTGGTGAAGAAAGTGATTTTGACAGAAGTGATGAAGATCCTCAAAAGGACATTACTAGTTCTTCATCGGTTGTCGTGGCAAATAAGCCTTCTCGTACAAAAAGAACTAAACGGACATGACATCTGCAGCAAGCAAGAGTTTATTTCCATCTGGAAATTGACATTTTTACAGAAATTAGTTAACTAAAGATAAGCACGATGTGCTCCTTGTTATCCAATATAATATGCCTCGAAATCCATGCAGAACACTGTAAACCTTTGTTTTGTCAAGTGTACAGGTTTGTGTACTTCTCAGGTTCTATGTTCAATGTCAAAGATTACACCGGCTTCAAGGTTGCATGCCACTGCTAACTAAGCTTCTTACGAAGTCTTTTTTTACGATAGAAATATTTTGATATTTTGTTTATTTAGTCGAAACATTGATACTAATTGCTTATAAGTTTAGTTAGAATAACTAATTTCTTAAGAAATTTGTTTCGTTACTTTATTGGTATACTTCTTCCTATTTGTTATTTTTAGAATTCAAACTTTAGTTTACGTGAGAAGTTTGAATACAGATTTGCTTGGAAAATCCAATTTAAATATATTATTGATTTTGTTTACATTGAAAGATATCTTGATAACCACCCAAAAAATTCAAATTTTAAATTCAAAACTTTATTTAACGTACTAAGTTTAATTTCATTTGGACCAATAACATGTTGAAGTATATCAACAATTTGGGTTGACGTAGCTATCCTGTAGGATCTAGTTAAGATATTTCAATTTTCCATTGGATATGTTTTATAACGTCAGCAACCTATTCAAGATGAATTTGTAACAATTTTGTTTTCTTTTCTGAATTCACTAATCATAAATGGTTGATCTTTCAATGACATGAGTTTATTTTTTTTCTTTTGTAATATTTTGTGTGTGAATAATAAATATTAATGTGACATTTAGTTTAAAAATATGAATATTAAATAATGTCATGTATCGTAAGAATATAGTTTAATTTCAAAATTTCGAAAAATCAAATTGTAAATAATCTTTTTAAAGTGTAGATTTTATAAATTTTATACTAGAATAAAAACTACATGAAGGTTTTGAAACGATATTCTTATAAGAAAAGAACAAAATGATTAATAAAGTTATTTTGGAATGATGGAAAAATCAGAGTCCATGGAGGCTTTCAAATTAATCCTGTGTCGAGATGCAACTGCATTTTTATTAGGAATGAAAAAAAAAATTGTATCCACGCATATTTGCTAATAAAATTCGCGATGGTAATTTGGTATCACGATTATTCACAAAATAATAAAAATAAAATAAAAATATATATTTTATTAAGTTAAATTTAATTAAAATTTAATTTTAATTTATATTTTATTAAATTAATTTAAATTTAAAATTTAAATTTTTATATTTTTTTATAATTTTATTTAAATTTAATTTTAAATATTTGTAAAATATACTTTTTTTAATATTTATAGACATTTATATATACATGCAGATTTTAAAATATTCGGATATATTTTTTTAAAGGAGTATCACACGAATAACAAAGTAACGAATAAATTTTTTTTATTACCTATTAGATAAACATTGATCGGTTGTCACTCCTACCTCCTGTATACGTGTCTGCAATTGTGAAACTCCTCCTCTGTAAAAGTGTCTGTAATTATGAAACCCCTCCTCCAGTCCGTACACATTGATACGGATTTTGAGAGTTGGTAAAACCTTTGACACCGACTCTGACTTTTATATATTATTATATATTCATACTTGTCATACTGAGATAGGTAGTTTGTGTAGATCTACGTATGAATTTATCACAAAACTTTGAACTACAAATTCAACTTCTTTTACAGGTTGTTGTTATCGTATAAATTTAGATGTGAAATGGGATGAATTGAAAATAGTTGAGCAGCCTATATTGAATTGTGATAGTGTGAAATTATTTATAAGTTTTGACAAAGACGTGCTTAACTAGACGAATAAAAGCTATAAATAGCCCCTCCCAAACCGAGTTAGACTGAAAAGAAGTGAGAAACAGATAATTATAAAAGCTAAGATGTCTGACGATTGCAAAGGTAAGGAATATTATGTTGATAAGATGTGTAGTTATGGTGATTTAATAGTCATAAATTGCGATGAATTTGTTTTGGTTAATTGAGGTTTGGGATTGTTATGCAGGTAAGAGTTCATGGCCAGAGCTGGTCGGTGTGGAAGGGAAAGTAGCAGAGGCTACGATTGAGAGAGAAAATCCTTTGGTGAATGCTGAGATTGTGGCAGAAGGATCTTCGGTTACTTTTGACTTTCGATGTGATAGGGTTTGGGTTTGGATCAACAAAGATGGAATTGTCAAACAAGTTCCCCACATTGGATAGAATCTGCTCCCCCTAATACTTCAAATTATTACCAATTTCACTCAGTTCCAGTTTTATCTTATTTTATTTCAGAATAAAGTTTCAGAATGTCAAAAGATTAACATTGTAAACCCATTAGGGTTGCCCTGTATAAATTTGTTGTTTTCATAAAAGGATGTACCTATGGAAAGTTTCAGAATAAACTGTTCTTTTCATTAAAGGGAGATAATATTATAATAATCTTGTATTTGTACATTCATTATAATATTATTACTAATATTTGTGAGTGGATGAAACCAGGGTAATCTTTTATATAATTTAACAAATTGATAAAGTTATTTTTCCCAATAACTTTACCAAAAAGATAAAGAAAGGATAATGATAAAGATAGATAATGAAGGTGATAAAATAATACACATAAAGTGATGCACCAATGCTATAACTCTTGAATTTAAGTTAGACATTGTGGTTTCCAACATATGTAATACCTAAGAGTATATAAATGATGGATTTTGACAATGTTAGGTATCATATCTAACCCTCTTTTGTCATAAAATAAGGAGTTCTTAAATGTAAGAAAGAATGAAATATTATAAGTTTTGACATGGTAAAAATTGAAAGAGGAGACGAAAGAAGTTGCAGATTTAACTAGTCTTAATAACATTAGGAAACTATAAGATTAATTTGAAGAGTTTGGAACTAGTAGTGACTTTATATTTTAATATCCAAATCTGAGTACAATATGTATTGAAGTAATATCCAATTTTTTAAATTGAAATAGAGATAGGAAGAATGTGTATATATGTCCCATTTTCGTTCTTTATATATTCATTTTAATACCTATTAATGTTCTTGTTTTAAATTACTATATATTACGATAGTTAATTATTTAGATAATTTAAAAAAAATTATATTAATTTCTATTTGATATTGAATTTTGTGAGAATCTCAGATCGTATCTCATTTTCTTTTAGAAAGTCTCTTCTTTTTTCTAGCTCAATTTTCTCTCCATCAAATTTTGATTCAATGTCAGTTATCACTACCTAGAACAATCTACACGAAGAAATTTACCAAAATTCTCATTCAATTTCTCTTAACATTGAATTCAAAATTTTACACATTCTTTACATGTAACAATTTGTTTTCTCCTATATGCAAGTTCCTTTCTGCTTTGCATGTTATTCGTCCTTAATGAAAATTTCTTTGGTTGAGACCCTAATGTTGATCATCATTTGGGCCTTTTGCTGTATAGATAAAGTATTTTAATGTGTGAAATTGTTTAAGAAGAAAAGAACAATGTTAGGTCAAGACTATGAGGTAAGAGAAGCTATTTTTCTTTGCAAGATTAATGCTTTACTGTTGAAGTATAAATTTAATATGGGTTTAATTTTGGTGTGTGAATGTTGATAAAACTTGAAATTTTTTTTGAGAAACAAAATTATAAGGAATGATATGTTTGCAATGGTGATGATTTTCTTTTGTGTAAAGAAAGTTAAGATTGTTGTAAGAGGAAGAAAATTTGATTTGTGATTTGTAATTATTAAGTGTGGGTGAAATTGGTGGATGAGATACATTAATTTGTGGCTACTCTTGGTGTTATAAAATTTGTAGAACAAATGTTAGAAAAGTTGTTATAGTAGAAATTTTGGGAAATGAGTATGACTTTTTGTGAATTGTATGATTCAATGGTTCTTGCGGGTCTGTTTGCTTGAATGACTTTAATGCAGTAAGGTGATTTTACTTATGACATTTATCTTATGTGAATGAAGGAGTTATATCTTTTTAGATAGTTTTTTCTTGTGTGCTTCCTGTGTGATTATAAATATATTACCATATGTTTGACAATGCATATATATATGTGTAAAGGTTTTTACTGTTGGGTTGTCAAATTAGTTATTTCCAAGGAGAAATGCTAATATAGGATGAGTCCAAATGTATCGAAAGGAACTTGTGATGGGGGAGTATCCTGACTCTACTAGCATCTGACTCATATAGAGGATGATAACTAGGTGTGAGGGTCGAAAGAGGCTTTACATGACAGACAATATGGTATAAAAGAGGATCATACTCAAGGAGCTAGTGAAGTTAACATGTCAGTATTAGATGACTTATATGATTGTTCCACTTGAGTTATTATTGTTCAAAAGGAGGAGAAGAGAGACAATATGACAAGTGTAGAGTCTCACGAATCCATTCAATACATTACTCTACCGAGATTTAAATGTACTATGGTAGTTATAAGTTTGATCTTTGGTATCTTATTTGATATTTTGTATATTTCAAATATTTAATTATAAACCCTTTGTAAAAGATATAATATATTTAAATTGATATTTATTTTTATAAAAATTAACTTACCCTTGTATTTTGTTTGATCTCTTGTTTTCTTTTATTTTGTGATGATCATATATTTTATATATACGTGAGCAGATATAGGAGAGCTGATGGCGAAAGTGACACTGGAGCTATGATGGAAAAAATAAATGATTAGGATAAAAATATTATAGGGATGATGAATTGTAGTTTTGAAAAAAAAAAGCTCTATTAAGTTCCTGGTTTATATTTTGAAGTAATCATGAGTTCATTTTTTTTTTGTTAAAATACTCCATTGGTTCACGTTTTTGTACCAAAATCTCAAATAGGTCTTAAGATTTTTTTAATCTCAATTAGGTTCATATTTTTGAAAATACGTAATAATTATGTTCATTTTGTTAGTATGATGTTAAATATGTTAAGGATGTGTCAAATGTCAGTTCCTCATTTTTTGAATTTATTTATTTATTTTTATTTATTTTTTGAATTTTTTGAATTTTTTGATTTATTATTTTTAAATTATTTATGTCACGTGTCACGTCAATATTGTGGCACGTATCACGTCAATATTGTGGCACGTGTCAAGTCAGTATGGTGACACATATTAAGTCATTGTCTGAATCTTAATTTGATCAATATATTTGTTATTTTGATTCCATTTCAGTCCATAAGTTTTTAAAATTTTTCCAATTTCATTATCTCCAAATTGAGACCAAATTTAAATTTTATATAAATGTTATAATGACATTTTTATTAAATATTTTAATAATATTAAGTTTATTTAAATTTATATTTTACACTAAACTTTACTTATATTTTGTTTTAAAATTTTAAATATATTTATTTTAAGTTGTTACAAAATTGTTTTAAATAATTTATATACAAATGTTAGAGTTGGTTTAAAAATAATAATTTTATAAATTTAAATATCAAATTTTAAAACAATTTTGTAACAATTTAAAATAAATATATTTAAAATTTTAAAATAAATAAATAGAGTTTAATGTAAATTTTAAATTTAAATAAACTTAAAATTGGTAAAAGTATGTCATAAAAATATCACTTATAATAAAAATATCATTATGATATTTATATAAAAGTTAAATTTGGTCTCAATTTGAAAAAGATGAAACTGAACATTTAAAAAAAAAAGGAACTGAAATAGAATCAAAATAACAAATATATTTAACTTATTGTATTTCTTTAATTTGATTTCCTTTGTATGGTCTCCTTTAAGATTTTCTATTCTCCATTTTAAGTCTTTATTTCTACTTCATATTAATTTTACACGGTGCAAATTTTTAATGATATTTCAAATTGTGAGTATAATAAAATACAAAATAAGATAAGATAAATAATTTCATTTATTACAAAATTAGAGGGATTGGATGTAGGTGCAGAGACAGTTATATAAAAAATGTCCTTATCTTAAATAGGAAGAGTTTGACTCTATTAAGTTATAGATGCTTAAGTTTGAATAATTTTTTGATACGAGTTGAGATATTAACTTTTTATAGATATAATTAATATATTTTTGCTGATAAAAATTTCAAAAATTTAAAAAATGTTAAAATGATTTATGTTTTTTTTGTCAATTTTCAAAAATAATTGACTTTTAATAGTTAGAATAATCACTATCTGCATGATACAATAGCTTGCGAACTCACTTCTATATATATATATATATATATATATATATATATATATATATATATATATATATATATATATATATAGATATATATATATATATATATATATATATATATATATATGTGTGTGTGTGTGTGTTAAAACTTTGAAGGTTTGTGTTGTCAAATAGAACAGTTGCGTGACAATTCTTTTCTGTATAAATTTTGACAACGTGATTAATATCATTAACTTCCATCCTACGTCGCAGGAAAACCTGCACGACACATAGGATTGGTACCAAAACAAACAATTTATGTGATTTCTACAATTTGAATGATTTTTGGTTAAAAGGATAATAGTTATAACCTTATTGTAAAAAAAATTCAACTGGATTTTTATAGCTTTGTATTAACTTTAATATATACATATATATGTTATTTTTAAGAAAGTGGTTTATATTTTTGGAAAAAATAAATGCAACAGCGTACATATTGATATAAATTATAACATATATGTTATGGTAAGCAATTAATACAACGGCGAAGAGCCACAGTATGCGGTTAGATTAGAAATTGGAAGTTATGTGTGTAAGGATTTGAAGGGGAATTGAGTATTAAAAGAGTTGCAAAATAGAAAACTGTTTGCTTGAGATTGGAAGTGTTTGACAAAATCTTGTTTGTACTCTGGCGTACATAACAAGTAAGTGATTGAAAAATAGGCACACCGTTCAGCAACTCATAAGTCTTCTTCATGGCCATAACAAACTATAAATACTCCCACGTATCAACAACGCATCTAAATCACAAAGACAAAAATTGCATTAAGAAAGCAGAAGAGAAACGATGTCGCAGTGCGAAGGTAAATATATATGTTGTATATAGCAAGCATGATTAGAATAAGGGTTCTGGCTTTTCATATATAATTTGATATTTGACGTGTGTGCAGGTAAGAGTTCATGGCCGGAGTTAGTCGGAGTGGAAGGATCGGTAGCAGTGGCTACAATTGAGAGGGAGAATCCTTATGTGGATGCTCACACTGTGCTGAAGGGATCCATTGTGACCGCTGATTTCCGTTGTGACAGGGTTAGGATTTGGGTCACTAAAGAGGGAATCGTTTATCAGGCTCCCACCATTGGATAACAACTTCACACTCACTCACTTCATATGTTATAAGTCATCCATACAATATTTAAATAAGGACTTGTCTTCTTCAATTATGTTATTGCTTTCAAAAATAAAAGAAATTACCTTCTTCCTCTTCTCATCTTTCATTATTTATGTTCAAACTATGTTTCAGCTACCTTCTTCAAGGAGTTAACTATTTATGTCCATTTATTGCTGGTTAATTAAGAAAATTAGTCTAATCTAATCAAATTTGTGCCTTATGATTTATTCATAAAAGTTTCAATATTCATGAATGAATCTCTCACTTGTGTTATATTATTTTTTCATGTTGTTTTAAGGTGATAATACACAAACACCTATTTTCTATTCTACCTATTCAATACCGACAAAATAGTATTTATGTTTTTAAATATGAAATAGTTAGAGTAAATCAACTAGAAAAAAGAAAAAAAAATTTATTAGGTATTAGATATATAAGCAAGAAAGATATATAAGCAAGAAAATTGAGAAGTATATATGAAAATGTTTCCTTTTTTTTGTTATGGAATTGTTTTATTTTAAAAATTTAATCCAAGTATTTCTCATAAAATAACGTAGAATTTGTTTCAAATAAAATAAAAACTAATTAAATAATTTTTTTTATAAACCCAACTGTAATTTTTTAATCAGTACAAACAGAGTATCTGTACGTATATTTGAATCCTGGGTAGTTATTTTTTTCTTTCAAATAGATTTGTTATTAATATTTCTCCCTCTTCTTCGTTAGTTTAATCTTTCTTTTCTAATTAAATTTATTTAAGTAAAAAAAAACAATACGAGAGATAATATAGATAGAAGTCTATTAAAAAAATCATCGATATTTTAATTTGTATTTATGAATAGGAATTAACAAATACTATCTAAGAAGGGGACCGTAACTCCATCCATGTAGAAAATCAACATTAAAATAAGAAGTTAAATAGGCGAACTTGTTAATCTTGATTTTATGAAAATTCATAAACATTATGTATTACCTCGACATATTAATTGAAGTGAAAAAAATTTTCAACACATTAATCACGATTCATGCTTTTAATAACATATTTTCACAAAAAATACTGGGAGCAATTTTTTTTTTTTTTTTGTTTTAATGGATTGTTGAGTGTAATGTAGAATAATTCAGTGCAACAAAAAACATATTTAATATATTCAAAATTACGAGTATATTTAATATGTTTAATTAAATAACTAAAAGTACTTAATACACTGCATTAATTGTTTAATAAATATTTTCTGTACATTTATAGTTAAAACAGTAAGCTATCAATCCAAGTTAACTTAAGCCGCTAAACCATTTGATCTTTGCAGTAAAACATAATTGCTATGGCCTTTCTCAAATGGATATGAATAAGCCTATCATATACAAGAACTGTTTATTTTTATTTTTTAAAAACATAGAGAAGTCGTATAGAGTAAGCTATTTTTATTTTTTATAATAATATTGTATTTGTACATTCAATATTATTATCATTACTACTAATATTTGTGAATGGATGAAACCAGGATCATTTTAATATAATTTAACAAATTGATAAAGAAAGGATAATAATAAAGATAGATAATGAAGGTGATAAAAGAATATAAAAAAGAAGAAGAAAGTGATGCACTTGAATTTAAGGTAGACATTGTGGTTTTCCAACACATGTAATACTAGAGAGTATATTAAATGATGGATTTTGGCAATGTTATGTTAGGTATCGTATTTAACCCTCTTGTGTCATAAAATAAAGAGTCCTTAAATGCAAGAAATACAGAAGTATTTATTTGGTAAGATATTAGACAAAAACAACCAAAATAAAGAGAAATACAGTGTGTTGATATTCATTGCAGTTCATTTCTTGGATATATAGTCTCTATCTATTCCAAAATGTAACCAACAAAAAAGATAACTTTTATAAAAAGTGATATAATTTTTTTTTCTTTATTTTTCTTCAAATTTTAATATTCAAATATGCATGATTTATTAAGTGCAATTTAATGAATAAATATATTATTGTGGATATTATTTGAATTTATTATAATTTCAATAAAGAATCTCGGATTTACTGGATAAAAATGTGAATACAAATAATATTTAATTTTTTAAATTAAATATAATGGTTAAATATGTTTTTAGTCTTTCGACCTTTAGTGAAAATTGAAATTAGTCTCTCTTGAAAATCTTAAACCAATTTAATCCTTCACATTTGTAAATACGTAGATTTAGTCATTTTAACCAAATTTTACTAAACTTATTTGACATTTCAAACATATTTTATTATAGTATTTTAGTTTGTTTATACCGTTTGACACATGTTATCTCAAATATTAGCTGAGAAACTTGTTTGAAATGTCAAATAAACTTAAAAAAAATTAGTTTAAAGAACTAAATATATGCATTTCTATAAAAAACTAAATTGGTTCAAAAGTTTTAAAAATGACTAATTTCAATTTTTCCTCATGAACAAAAATATATTTAACCATAAATATAAAATAAGTAAACAAGGAAATGTGTACATATTGACTGTGTAACTTATTTTTAATGCATATATTTTATTATTTCTATTTTTTTCCTATAATTATTGTTGTTTTTTTAATATTTAATGTTAATGAAAAGAAAATGTATTTTAATATTAAATACTTAACAATATTTTTTTTATAAAAAAATATTTAATTAATATTTAAAAAAGTAATTAATAATTCAATAAACAACATTTACAATATTATTTAAATATAATTACATTATGTCACGTTTTATTTATTTTCTCACGTTATCATCTCTTTTATAGAAATTATATAACAAATATGATAACATATTTTATAAATATTAAATATCTTAATAATACCAGAATATCTTATGTGTTTAGATGAATAACATAAAAAAAATACTCAATTCTGTTTTCAAACGTTCGACCAAAAATCTAATTTTTTACTAACCATAACACAATATTTTTATTTCCAATATTATTTAATTATATTTACATTTTATCTCGTACAAAAAATGTGTTGAATTTTATAATCGATAGAATTAAGGATAATTCAGTTAATTGATAATTATATATATCATATCTATTAATTCTTGATAATTCTATCCTAAAAAAGGAAAATAATTAAAAGATACAGTAATATATGGATATAGATATAAGATATATCTCATATTTCTCCTTATAAAAGTATCATCCGATTGTAAATCAATATCAAATTGTTTTTCAACTTTACTCTTTTCTCGTTCCTTTTTTCAAAGCAGCAAACGATGGCAGAAAGAGGAGAATCGTCGGAAGCCGTTATGCTGAAGAAAACAGAGGAAGAAAAATTACGGAAGGGAAAAATGATAGTTGGAGATGAATCGAAAGCGGGATATGAAGAAGAAGGAAAAAAAGTTAAACTGGTAACTTCAGATGGAGTGACCATGGAAGTGGAAATTTCAATAGTGAAGGAGATGGAAATTATCCAAACATTTATTGGTGCCACAGATACGGATGATTCTTTTATCTTTCCAATTTCCAATGTCAGCAGCCACATCCTCAATCAAATCATAGAATTGGTAAAGGGAGAGTATGATCAAGAATTGGCGAAGAAGCTCAGTCATGATGAGTTGAAGGAGATACTTGTCGCTGCCAATTATCTTAACATGAAGACTCTTTTCCACTTTATTGCCACCGCCATTGCAAACGTTATTCAGAATAAGAGTGTTGAATTTGTTAGAGACTTCTTTGGTATAGTTAATGATTTTACAGAAGAGGAAGAGGCTGAGCTTCGAAAAACTAATGCATGGGCATTCGAAGGGGTGGATGAAGATTGAGTTGATTTTTTATTTTATTTTATTATTATAAGTACCAATCTATATATTTTTTTAGTTTTTTTGATGTTTTTATATGTACACATTTTTATTTACTGGTTATAAATAATTTTTTTTAATATTTTCTTTTCATTGTTATATTTATAGTTAATTGATATTTCTAACGGGATATATTAAATTTTTTATAAAGAAATTGTTAATAATTTTTAATTTTTTTGCCTATGTCTATTTCCATCGCAAGATATGATATTTTAGAGATTGTATTTTAGAAGTTATAGATTATTTATCTAATTTATTTTTCAGGGTTAAATATGAAATTAATTGAAGTAACCCAACAGTATTGTTATTAAAGTATATATGCATAAGTATAATGTGTCACAATGTATTTAAAAATATATTTTAAATTTAAAAACATGTTCTAAAACGTTGATACGATTATGTAATTTTGAAGGTATTTTGAAATTCGAAAATATTTTTCAAAATATATATTTTGAATAAATATATATATATATATATATATATATATATATATATATATATATATATATATTTTTTTATTGTTACTTATTGTTTTTATGTAAGTTCATAAGAGAATTGGATATTTTAAGATTAAAGATAATAAATATGAGAAAGTGTATTACAAGAAGATATATTTATATGACTTTTTAAGTCTATGTGATAAAAAAAGTAATTTAATATTAACCAACATTAATAAAATAACAATTTATATTGAATAAATAATAATAATAATAATAATAATAAAACCTTTATTAATATATCAAATATTATTTGGTATAAAAAATATTAAAACTTAAATTATTGAAATTTTTTATAATTACTATTAATATATATATATA
>Ga0214543_1008367_pt1 | contig 16997 bp, 9 predicted proteins | sample CNSS2metaG_FD_160094 | JGI IMG/M metagenome (GOLD analysis project Ga0214543, IMG submission 160094) | Root nodule microbial communities from cowpea collected in UCLA plant growth center, Los Angeles, California, USA - CNSS2 | ecosystem: Host-associated > Plants > Roots > Nodule | place: USA... | reverse complement strand
ATATAAAAAAAATTAATTATAAAATATATAATATATATATATATATATATATATATATATATATATATATATATATATATATATATATATATATATATATTATGAGATTGCCTTATGACATTGTTTTATCTCTATTCCATGTAAGATCTTTAACACACTCCTCTCATACAGAATTGAATTTAAAAATTATATATTTTACCAAAAATTTGCATATACCTTACTCATCAGAAAATATATAAGTGATACTTTTTTGTTGTAATTGAATTTTGTGAATTAATTAAATAATAAAGATATAAACTCATATCATTATATTATTAAATTTTATGTATAATAATTAATTAAAAATTACATTATTATTTTTTTTTAATTTTCTTGATTTATAAATACAGAAAGTGTTCAAGTCGATATTAATTTGATTTGGATTGAATACAATTAGAATACAAATCCGAATCTGTTTAAATTGTTGACTAAATCAGACTGATAAACCTGAGGCACTGGTTTTAGCCACAAAACAAATATAGAGACTACTGAGAAGCAAAAATTATTCTCTCTACGAATAATTCGAGTCTAGGTTTGTGAATCATGTTGCTTCATTTATGATTTTATTTATGAAACCCTACAAACATCTTGAAGCGAAGACTATGAATGTTTGAAAAATAGTAACAAAAAGATAGTGACAAAAATAAAGCAAATTTATTCATCAGTAAAAATTACTTTATGTATAGGTAAAAAAAAAAGTTTAGAGGGGAGACTTTTTATCAATTCCTCTTATGAATATGTTAATTTTAATTTATAAAAAATCATTATATTGTTTAAGTATTTATTGAGAAAGTTTTCCAAAAAGTAAAGCCAAAAGTCTCTTCTTTGACTGGAAAATTAAGAAAGAAAAGTATGAAAACACTTGAGATTAACATGAATTAAAAAAAATTGTTATATTAAATATTCCTTAATAATGAGTGTTTATGGCTTAGTTTATTTTAAAAATATTTTATTTTTTTAAGCTCCCATGATTGCTCCTTCTTTGTTTTCGGAAACTATTATATTCACCTGATAAAGACTTGTCATTAAATTCTTCAGTTCCCAGGTCAAATTTGAATAACTTGCATTAAAAAAATGCCTAAAGGGTCAATATATTATATATGACAATGAGATAATTATTATTATTCCCCTAACCCTACTTATTGATGATAGGCTAGGAACTGAAATTCTATATTCTTCATGATCTTCATATATATACTTCAAACATGTAAAATAATAATGGTAAATCTTTCTTCGAAAGGGACTAATTGTTAGTGATAGTTATATCACGAACAAGGAATGTTTTAACTTCTCCGAGTTCATGATAGGGTATAATTATTATAGATACATATAATTTAGACCAAATTGAAGTTGGGATTCAAACATTATTAAGTGGATACATCTTCTTAATAAATGAGATACAAGTTGGTGTTGAAACCTAATTCAAACCAATTAAATTATATATTAGTTTAAATATAGAATAATTTTATAGTGTCTTTGATTTTGATAGATGTTTCATTCTTAGTTTCAAAACAAAACAAAAGGAAGCCCATCCTTAAATAATACTATATTTCTTTTTATTAATTCTACCACCGAATAAAACCAAATAATGAATACAAGATTAAATAACAACTAAATTTAGAAATGAAAATAATCACTACAAGAAAACTATCAAATAGTGACTAATTTTATGATTACAAAATATATTTAGAGATCAATTTAAAAAAAAAATCCTAATTAAAGACTAATTTAAAGATCAATTTTTTTAGTAATAAAAACCTAAGTAGTTAATGTTAGTGACCAATTTAGAAACTAATTTATAATAGTAACTATTTTAGTTTAATTTAAGGATGGCAAAACGGGTCAGTTTGACCCATTTTGGCCCGTCCCTTTCCATGGGTTGATTCGAATTTATGATGAGCAAAATAATTTTTTTTTGTGATGACCAATATAAAAAACCTTTTTTTTATCATAATAATTGATATTCATTTTTTATCGAAATAATTTTAATTACTCTAACTAATCAAGGACAGAAACAATAAGAACGAAGATTATAGCTAAAGTACAATAGCAATACGTCACCTTAAAAGACATGTACAAATTTGTTAACCAAAAAATACATAAAAAGATATTCATATTCAAGAACTAAAATCATTATCTTATATACAATGATTATACATAATAATAATAATAATAATAATAATAATAATAATAATAATAATAATAATAATAATAATAATATAAAAAGAACTTATAAAAATAACGTGATGAATGATGTGAGAATTGAAAAAGAAGAATATTTAATTTTGTAAGTAGGCCAGCTCGTCCCAACCCGCCTTTACTGGCTGCGGGCTTGTGCAGGGTGGGTTTATGCAGGACAACGGGTTCAACATCCCAGCCTGCCCCGTGTTTTTTGTTTTTTTGCGGGTTTGCCCCGAATTGCATCCCTAGTTTAAGTACCAATTTGAAGATCAATTATAATTTTTTGAAACTATTTTATTTACCAATATATAAAGTTTATAAATTGATATCTAAATCGGTGAGTATAGTGATTAATTATTTTTTGACACTAAAATTGATAATTAATCAAGAATTTTCTCTTAGTGAATTAGCCAATATATTAAAACTACTTAATAAACTAAAACTAATTAATATTTAAAATAATCTTTATTACTAATAAATCATTATTATAATTGATTGATGAATTGGGGTCTAAATTGTTCTAGTGGTATTTGTTATTAGGATTTTAGAGACCAATTATTTATTATTTAAAAAAATAAGAAGTAGTTAAAGCGTTGATGGTTAATGTTAAAAGATTCTAATTCTTATAAACTTAATTATAATTTTCTTTACTAATAATAAAAACTATTTTAAATATTAATATTTACTAATTATTTATTTTCATTAATTTTGATTGCTATTTAATAATTTTATTGCACTAAATCATGAATTAAATGAAAATCTAAATTAATGTCATTACATTATACTTCTGAAAGCCTTCTACATGATAAACTACTAAAATCTTAAAGCTAATTAAACTAAACATGATTATGATCTATATCACTTATGTATTTAATTGGTGTCAGAAAATAAACTAGTCTCTAATATCTCTAGTTTATTTTTATCCAAGGAATTAAGAAAAAACATTAGATTATAGAATTTTTTACGTAAAATTGCATTGAAAACTGTTAATGATTAATAGTGTTTTATATAGTAAGGACCACGAATTAATCTAATTTCATGTTTGATGTAAATCAATTCCAACTAACGAAAATATATTTTTCTGATAAGATTGGATAACGTTTCTTCATAATTAATTCAATTTGAATTCTGATTTTATCATAAAAAAGTTTTAAAAATCAATAATTTACATCAATTTGGCAAAATCAATAAGAAAAACGTGATTAGAAACACAAAACAGGATTTTCTAGATTAGGTTTTTGACAAACTGACATTGTAATTTTCCGATTGACGTAAAATCTTGTTTTTCTCTCAACTTTTGAGATTCATGACGAACTATTTTACATCAGAAGCTTTACAAATTAAGGTACGGAAAGTTTCTAGATTTGTTCTCAGATAACTGATATCGATAGTACAACATAAAGTCTTTCAAACATGCATTTATATAATTGTTTCACACAATTTTAATTCTTTTTTTTTTGTCATTCTTATCTTGAAATCCTTGTTTCTCTCTTTTCTTAATTTTGTTTTATAAGCTAGAAGTGGTAAATTCTTGCTTCAAATTATATTAAAAAAATAATAAAGTAATAAAAATTAAAGAGAAGGATTAAACTAAAACTTAACTAAATGACAAACCAATAAATAGGAAAACTAACATGGATAATCAATTAAAAAAATAGCTAATTCATTATCAATAAAATAATAAATTATATATATATATATATATATATATATATATATATATATATATCATATTAAAAAATAATTACAAGTATAAGTGGTATATTTCATTAGAGATGGGTATTATACAAAATAGGATGGTCTAAAAAATGTATGTAATTATGCTATATATAACTACAAAATATTTGCTAACCTAATTACAAAGATTTGATTAGCATAATTATTGGAGAATCATTTTTAATTGGCTTAATTAGTGGACAATAATATATTTTTTATCACAACCCCTCAATCAAAGCAGGAGATTCACAGACGTCGAGACTAGTCCAAAAATCATCAAAAAGAACCAAAGGTAGGCCTTTGGTAAAAATGTCAACAACTTGTTGGTGGGAAGGTACATCAAAAACTCGTGCTTGATCTCATGCTACCTTTTCTAAACAAAGTGAATATTCATCTCAATATGTTTTGTACGTTGATGTTGCACAGGATTACCAAATAGATAAATGGCACTAACATTATCACAGTACACCAAAGTAGCCTGAGGGAAAGGAAAATGAAGCTCTAAGATAAGATTGTATAGCCAACAAGATTCAAAGACAACATTGGCAACACCTCTATATTCGACCTCCGCACTAGAACGTGAGAGAGAGTATGCTGACGCTTTGAAGACCAGGATATGAGGTTGTCACCAAGAAACACACTGTAACCAGATGTGAAGTGTCTGGTGTCAGGAGATCCACCCCAATCAGCATCAGTATAAGAAATAAGTTTCTCAATAGTTATCGGATACAGGTGCAAACCATACTATAAAGTACCCTGAACATACCGAAGAATGTGTTTCAAAGCTAGCATGTGCTTAGTGTAGGGGGCATGTGAGGGCAAGTGAATGAGAGATATTGTAGGGCGTCGGCAAAACTTCAATACATACTGGGATCCTCATATGGTGTGCCGAAGGATGTACTCAGTTTCTACTTTGTATCAACTAGAGTAGTAGAAGGATTGCAAGAAGTCAAGCATGCGTGTGCAATGATGTTAGTAGCATAGGTGTTTTGACCAAGGAACAAGCCACTTGCATGTCTTGTCACAACAATCTCGAGAAAATAAATGAAAGGGCCAACATCCTTCATAGAAAATTCAAAGGCAATGAATGCCATGATAGATTTGCAAAGGTCATGAGAGGAGATTATGAGAATGATGTCATCAACATAAAGGAGGATGTATGCCATGTCAGAACCATATTGGTAGATGAAGAGAGAGTGATTCGAAACACTATGCTAGAACCCAATGGTAGAAACATAATAAACAAAGGCCGGTACCAGGCACGAGGCGATTGCTTTAGACCATAAAGAGATTTTTTGAGGCAATAAAGATGATCAGGGTGAAGAGGATCACAGAAACCGAATGGTTGGTGCATGTACACAATCTCATATAGATCACCATGGAGAAAAGCACTCTAAACATCCAACTGATGAATGAGCCAGGACTTGGAGAGAGCAATGGTGAGAACCATGCGAATCATGTGTGATATATATCTCTAACAACAAACCTCCAAACAAAGATGATGACTTGGGATTAACCATAGGCTCAATCAAAGGCCTAACCACTAGAAGCATGCTAAGAAAGATACAAGAGGTCATGGATCTTCAAGGGTCCAATGGGTTTCATGGGCTTCAAATATTATTTTCTTGGGCCAAAGAAGACATAAAGATATGATGGACTTATTTGGGATCATTAGAGTAGATTTCAATTGGGCCTATATTTTAGGCCTTGCTTTCTAAATAAATTGTAAAACATCTTGCCTCTAGCTTTGCAATTGGTTGAATTGGCCCAATTACAAAGTCTAGGCCAAGAGATGCCTCTAGAATAAGCCATACTTTGCACACTAAGCACATGTGGTAAAACAAGGGAAGCATGACTAGACACATGGCACTTGATCCACCAATTTCGGAACTCTTATCTAGATGTAGATCTATGTGCACATTTAGCACAAGTTTAACTTCATTTGCATGCCATTTCACGTCACATTAGAGTTGCATTTAGGAGCTCACTCTCTACTATAAATGAGAGTTTCCATGCCTTGTAAAAGTTACTCTTGAATTAATGCAAAGTTACTATGTTGAGATAACTCCATGAAGCTTGCCTTTGATAGTCCTTAGCTAGAGTATTCTCCTAGAATTCTGCTATAGCCTTCCTCCTCTATGTTGGCCTAACCTCTTAGAGATCTCCCAACACCTACCATTTCGCAACCTCCAAACACCTTTGCTTCCGCTCAATCGATCCATGAAGGCTCCTTCAATCATTAAGCACATCAAAAGAGCTTCATCAAAAAATCACATCGGTCAAATTAAAGAACAACATGTTACCAATCAACTATCAAAATTTCAGCTCAAACAAATAGTTCACAAACCGGGAAACTCAATTTTTCAAAAACTGTGCAAACTAGAAAAAAACACTCGCCCAACGACCTCGCCCAACAACCTCACATTAGCCAAAAAACACCCCATCTTCGCCTAGTGATCCAATTCGCCCAACGATCACTTCGTCTCGCAATTTTCTCACACACAACAACTGATGAAGCTCCTTTCACGGTTTTTGGAGAGGAGAAGCTCCTGGATGCAACGAAAATGGAATGGAAGCAATGTTGAAGGCCCATGAGTTATGGTATGGTTTGATGGAGATGAAGTTCTAGGAAGGAGAAGTTATCCTAGAGGAATGAGGCTAAAGGAGATCGAAGGAGATTCCTAGCTCTCATGATTCTCAATAAGGCAAATGTGTGGAGTGCTCTCAACATCAAGGCATTTACCATTCAAATTAAGAATAACCTTTACACAATGCATAAGAGCTCTCTTATATAGCCTAAGCAGATGGAAGAATTTAGCTAGGCTAAGTTTTTGACATGTGCTGAATTCTTTCTAGATCTAGATCTAGATCTCCTTATTGGGTGGTTCAAGTGCCATGTGGCAAGTCACACCTTCCACATTTCAACATGTGCTCAATGTGTTAAGTGTGGCATGCTTTCTAAACATCTATTTGGCCAAAGCTTGTTTAATGAGGTCGTGAGCCAAATTAAATAATGTTTTGGTGAATTTTTGATCCAATTATTCAAAGCAACAAATATTTACAAAGGATGGCCAAATTACATTGGTCGAATTTGAACATGCACTCAAATGTTCATCTAGATTTTAATATCTTCCTTAGCCCATTTGAAAGGTAGCTTGATTCCATTGGGCCTTGAAGGATCTTGATCATCATTAGCATTTTGAATCTTCTTAGGCATTCCCCTAGTGATTGGGCCTTTATTTGGGCTTGGACCTTGTTTTGGTATTGGGCTTTGAAATGGGCTTGGGTTCGTAAAAACACTTCCAAAATACGAAAAACAGCATGTAAACACATATTTTCATGCACAAAGTGATGAGGCGGGTCACATCACAAAGTACATGTTTAACATATCAAACATCCAAAACATGCACAAAACGAAATACTAAACATCATATTCCATTTTACTTAACTTTCAGCACCATATATACACATCAATACAATTCTTATGCCAATATCCTCATGCTTAACACACACATCCTTTATCAATTCTTAAAATCACAAGAATAACACTACACATACTTACCTCATGCCTTTTGATAAAACTTACCAAAATCATTCACCACCTACACTCATATTTCCCTAAAACATCATGCACTTTCCAATTTGGCACAAAAACTCTTAACCATTCAACTCTAACTTCATGTTCACAATATCAGAACTTTAGTCTTAAAACACCAAATAATCGGCAATAGCCACATGCCTAGAATCAATACCACAACCTTCTTTGGACATGAACATGGACTATGATTAAAAACTTACCTATTACAACTAAAATCGTCCATTCAATTTCTCAACACAAATTTTGTTGTCCAAACCAAAATATTCAACAATACCACTAAGAATATTTGATGACCACAATTAAAAATTATCCTCATAAAAATTATACCAACATCATCAACATCATCTCATCTCAACATGAAAAAAATTAAACAATTATGCTCAACCACCAAAACAAGATTCAACCTACCAATATGAATATCCTCAAAGATAGAAATTTGCTCAAACCCATTTTTTTCCTACAAACGCAAAAATTCCACCAAGCCATTCCATGATCTCTCTTGCACCAATATTGTTTCAAAATTTATCATGAAACATCAATTAAAAAAAAAGGCCATGCACCCTTAGCCCGAGCAACACTCCACCAACATATGATCATCGTTATGCTACACATTATCACATTCTTATATATTTTTCTGTAATCATAACTAAAAATAACCAAATGATGACAAAACTAAAAATTCTCCTCCATATTCCAACTAAAAAAAATCAAGCATGACCACACATCACAACAAAATTACCAAAACTTATCTAAAAAAAGTGTCTCACAATTTCCACCATGAATTCATCCATAAAAAAATGTAGAATATCATACTTTATCCCTAAGAAGAACACACATATATCAAACCTCAAAAATTTACCACGCATAAGCACAATAATGAATACAAGTTCAACTCCCCTTACAATTCCCTATTTCAGTGGCACATATTTCTTGGCACATAACTACAAAATATTAATAACAAGGCTTAAGAAACCTTACTTGGAAATTCCTGATCACAAGTTCTTCCTTTCAAAAAAATTTGGCACTGAGACGACTCTCCTTATTCTTCTTCCTAGACTTAGCAAAATTTTTTAGCACTTTTCCCGTTAAGCTTCTAATACCCTAACCCACTCTAAACACTTAAAAAAAAATAGACACCTTTTGCTCTCCTTTTCTACCTTTAATTTCACTTATTAATTCTGCTCATATAATTCACCTTAATTTTTAATTTATTTCGTGTGTCTACTGTAACATCCCTAAGGAATATTACTAATATTTAATAAATAAATTTTGAAATAAAATAAATACTGCATTTAAAATATAATCTTTTCCCAAAAAACGCGGGGAATTTAAACTTTTAATATACATGTCATAAAACCAGGAGTCCATAACTATAAAACTGAAATAATGTTCAAATGGCTCCCCAAAGATTACATATTTATCTCAAAAGTAAAATAACAACGTATAAACAAATCCCCAACTAACCCTCGCTCCGTGTCTATGCATCTCCTGGCCCACCTGTCAAATCATCTGCTCCCGGATAACAAGTTATCCGATCATCGCCACACACACATAGAAAGGGTGAGCTATGCACAATATATAGAAATAGATACAAGAAATAAATATGCCGTCCATCCCAAAATAACATAAATAATATTTCATGCTTTTCAAATAACCCAACCATGACCTCATAGTCCTTCATGAGTCATATACATGTACTAGGTCTTGGGACTTCACTGTGCTCCCACGAAACTAACTCATTCGTGGTCCAACCCTATGAGCCTATCCCGCTCATAGTCCTGTCCTACAGACTCCTCATATGTAGTAAAACATCCAAGTCTTCTCAACTTGGACCCTGGCACGCACGCAATCACCATACTATTGACTCCTCGCCCAATAGTAGCCGACGAGAACATAACCGTTCCTTGCCCATCGTGCGCCCAACACATGTAATCACCATATTAAGGACTCCTCGCCCATTAGTAGCCGATGGGAACTTCAACCAGTTCCATGCCTATCATGTGTCCAACCATCAAGCACATCCCAGACCCCTATTGGACTTAGTCCTTCAAGCCCAAACACCATGCCACTTGCATATACATCCTATACTTAGGATAAAGCAGCCAAATCACACACACAAGCACACACAAACATGGAATTTCGCATAAACTCGCTTAACCTAGGGACTCTCGCCCAAGCTAAGCCCTCAGTCTCACTTGGGCTAGCTCACCTCGCCTAAGCTAGCTTAAAGCAGTAACATCAACACGTCATCTCGCTTAGGCGAGATCTCTCGCCTGGGCAAGTCACACCTTCGCCCAAACAACACACAAACCTCGCCTAGACGAGTATTCGACAACACCAACAAGAATACACTTCGAGAACTCGCTTAGGCGAGCCACTCTCGCCTAGGCGAGAGTGTCCATCGCTCAAAACTCAAAACCTCTCGCCTGGGCGAGATATCGCGCTTAAATCTTCCAGGTTTCCTCCCAACCTCGCTTAGGCGAGTGCCTCTCGCCTGAGCGAGAGACCATGTCGCTCAACCCTTTTCGTGGTCGCCTAGGCTAGAACCACGACCTAGAACCCAAAGTGAGACTCTACAACTTTCGCTTAGTCGAGATGGACCCGCTTGGGCGAGACTTGCAAGGTTTCGAGTCTGTTCACGCACACACATCGCCAAAACAATACCAAAACACCAACTAATCATTACCAGCACAATGTAATGGCAAAAATACATCAGAATCGTGTTTTATAACCGAATTATCATTTCATTTGAATACTAAACTCGTTACTTTTCCAAAGGAACTAAGCAAGACCCCAAACCCACATTCAACTCATGTGAAATATCAAAGAATTGACAATAGCACCAAGAGTACCCAATTTCTCAATCACAACCGCATGTAATACCCCTAAAAGCATACCACATGCAAATCCCAATTGAGCACAAAACGCAGAAACACAAACCATATAAAATACACATAAATTCAGCACCCGTAACCTAGAATTTGTGATCAAGATTGAGAAAGACAGAACCCTTGATTCACAATTTCTTCTTGCTTCAGCCCTTGCACACTCAAAACTCCATTCACAAAACCCTCTTGGCTGCCCCATTCTCTACCTTTCCACATTCATTCCAAACTAAGTTTAGTAAAAAATAAAGGTTAAGTTCTGTCTACCAAGGTTTGAACTCATGACCCTCCACTCACACTGCCAAAGCACAACCACTATGCCAATTAACATTTGGTGATACATTCCGATCAATATAAGTTTACATTACCAATTCCATACTCATACATATTATTAAAAATAAATAATAAAACAACAACACATAATTTGCATACATAGGACTCAAACCCAAGTCCTCTCACACAATCAAAGTACTCTTAACCACTTGAGCTAGTACTTTTCCACGTCACATTAAACCATAATTAATGCCATAAAGACGCTTTCTACCCCTATTTATTAATTAATTAATTATTTAATTAATTAAATTTCACGGGTCTTAAATCTACGACCAGATTCAACGAACCTACCTTCCTCATTTCACCTTCCCAAGAGAACTATGAAAAAACACCAAAAAGAAGACTGAGATTTATTCCTTTTTCTTTAGGCAAGGTTTGAACTACAACCTCGATGTTCCATGCAACACTCCAAACCAATGAGACTATAACATTTATCTTATCAACCATATGCACAACAAACATTTCAATAATATCCACATAATAAAACATGTCAAATAAATTACAAATAATTAATAAATGGAAGCCACACCAAAGACACCCACAAATACATCCAAAATAATTATAAAGACAATATTTAAATATAAACACTCCAAATGCGCACATTAGGAATCAAACCCTTGGCCATCAACCCATGGCAAGGCTCTAACCCATTGTATTATACTTCACTTTTGTAAAATTGTTTATTTATTAATTTAAATAATATATCACGTCCAATTACCACCTTTGAATTAATAATTATTTTTCTCAGGTCTTACAAAAAACACAAGTGTATGAACTCAAAATTATCAACCCTTTTACAAGCTTATGAATACCCCTTATATAGAGAGTTTTAGGGACCTATAGGAAATAAACAAATGTTCTAAAAAGCACCTAAGCAAATACCTAACCTTAGTTTCTAGAAGAATCTTTTAAGAGTGGCACAAACTAAAGGATGGTGGGCAACCCTAACAAGATTCTCAGCCAAGATAAGGAATGTCTCTACAAAAGGCCAAAAATTACCAAAGGTGAAAAAGAGACAATAGGTACAAAGGTACATTTGCTTTATGTTTTACTCTCTTTATGTGTCATCTTCTTTTTACCACTAGGAATGTGCCACATCCTTCAAGCCTTCATAACCTAATTAAACCTACAAAACCCATAAACAGATTAGAATGTTGGTTTAAGTAAACTTAACTCTATTCAACAAGTCAAACATAATCAAAGGTCAACAAGTCAACTAAGGTTGAGTCAACTAAGTCAACTCAGGGAAATCACATAATGAAATGCAAAACAAGGATAAAGATGAAGGACTATAAGTTTCCCTTAAAGACATGCTCTTTGTTATCCATCTTGGGAGAGCCTCCATTGCAACTTGTGTGGTCAAACCTTCATCACTTGCCAATTGGTTTCTCGAGGGTTTTGGTTTGATGTTATTCTCAATGTTAATTAATTAACCAAATCAACTCGATATGAGTTCTTTTGTAGTTGGCTAACAAGCTTGTATTTTGAATCTAAATTAAAGTGTTTAAGTATTTATAAGTCCACTACCAAGATGAACTTGATGAACAATTCACTTACATTGTGAATTAGAGTTACAAACATTTTCAAATTACTTAATTATTTCTTAACATAAATCTTGATCAATGGTTTGTTCATTTCTCTCCAACAATCATATTTTTGGCACTCATTTTTTTTTTACAAGCGTAATGATGGATGAATCAGAAAGATAAATTGGAGGATACAAGATGAAGAAGAGAATGAATATGAAGGTTTTGCAAGAATGTAAATTGCAATAAAGTAAACTACTAAGCATTTAACAAGAACTTGTAAAGTAAATCAACAAAAGTGATAATCCAAATTTCAACAACAAACACTAGATTAATCATTTTTTTAGCTCGCGGTGTTATGAAACTATTTGAAATTGTATGGACAACTTGTCACCCTTTTCTTACATATTACCTATATATTTATATTTTTTTTCCTTTTTCTAACAATTAATAAAGAAATAAAATAAAGGAAAAATACATAAATGAAGTAACTGTCTTGAACTACCCATATCGCACAAGATGTTCTTGTTATTTCCATGCTTTGCAACCATTATTGTATATAACTTCTTTCTCGGTCTAACTTGATGTGACCCCACCAAGCTCAATTGCACCTTCAAGCCCAAGCCCAAGCCCAAGCCCATTAAAAGGTCCAATTACAAGATCAATGATGAAAAAGATTCAAAAGGGCCTCCCATTAGATGATCACAAATTCAATGGGCTTCTCACATTCTTTACATGGGCCAAAGAGATCACAAAGACTTGAAGAAGTGCATGTAAATCTAGTAGTGTAGATTTAAATTGGGCCATTGTTTGGGCTTTGCTTTCCAATAATACATAAGACATGAAAGGAACATAGGATGGGTTCAAATTGTGCTCGGCCCAATTCTCTTCATACATGGCCGAGATTATCAAGACAAGGAGGCTTCTTTGCTTCATGATTTGACTAAGGTTGGTCATCACATCTCTTATTCTTCAAGCCAAGATCCAAGGGACGTGATCTTGTCTCCTTCTCCAAGCTTGATCTAAGGGCCAAGATCAAGGCCCACTCCATCCAATGGCTCTCCTTTCTCATGTGTAAATGGCTTCATATAAAAGCCAAAATTTCACTCATTTGTAGACACTCTTGAAATTTTAAGCAATAGATGCAACTTGAGTTGAGAGCACTCCTCCCTCTATTGCCTTTGAGAGTCACCCCTTTCTAGAGATTTCCTCTCTCTACCTCTAGCCACCTTCCTTAGGCTAGCATAGATTAGGAAATCCTATCACCTCTCTCACCTTCCATTGCTTGCAAGTGGCTTCCAACTTGCCTCCATTCCTTCATCCATTTCCGCTGCCCATGGAGCTCTTCATGCACCTTTGGAGCTCCACCATAACTTCAGACCTTGTCCCAATTGTCATTTTCATGATGTTTTTTTGCCTAGATCAAGCTTTTCTCAATGTCTTTTTGCCTCAATCAGGTTTTTCTTGATGTCTTAATAAGACTTCCTCGATTCCTTTCCTCGATCCTACTTGTCTCGATACATTTCTTTTCACCATTTTCTTCGACCTCTATCTATCCGTTTACTTCTTTATTCCTTGGATTGATTTATTACTTGGTACACTCAATATAATCATTATATTTGAGATATAATTTGGTTTAAATATTTTAGATATTGTCTATTTTAAAGTCTAAAACTCTTTTATGCTTTTTAAAAATACTTGAAAAAATTAAAAAGAGAAATAGATATTTAAATTATCTTTTTTCCTCGGTCATCAACTAACGTGAAACTTTGAGATGTATAAGAAGATATGGTATTAGGATAACAAAGTGTTCCAATAAAAGGGAAACTAATGCTCAACATTGTGTTTCAATAAAAACACCATAGCTGGAAATGAGCAAGTGGCAGATAACTTACTCCTTTACGTGCTGACTTATTATCACAATCTGATGCACTATGGTTTTCACATATGTGTGGCTCTGTGCGATTTGTAAGTGTCAATTAACTGTGTAGTATTATAATTGTAAAGATGGGCCCAACTTGAAAATCATACTTTACCAACTACTATATACGGAATTAATTCTGTGCACTTGTTAACTGTTGAAGAAACTCAGTTGTTAGAACCCTGAATAGTATTTTTTTTTTAATTGCTTGGATTCACTAAAGTGAGACTATATAGAGAATCTTAAAAGGGATCATAGATTAATTAATCAAGGGAGGTGACTAGAAAATAAAGAAGAAAAAGGGAAAAGATGCGTCAAAAAAAGAATATTAATTTTTAGATTGTTAAAATTAGACATTAAAATGGATAGTTGCACACAACTTTCAGTTTGAAATATTATTAGGACCCATAAGATTACCAACTTCCTATCCTAATATTTTTTTTTCAACCTAACCATTATCAAAAACTTTTTTCAGTCAATTTTCATATATTTATTATGTGAAGAAGTATTTCGTATTATGAGAGTATATATTATAATTTCTTTTACTTTAACCTTTTTTCTCATCTTTAATCCTATCTTCTCTTTTCACTTCTACTCTCCTCTCATCATAGGTTTAACTAAGATTTCTTTTAACAACTTTTTTTTAAGATTATATAAATGTATAGCTATTTTTTAATAAAATTATATTAATTTTTTATCACAACATAAATTATAGTTAATACCAAATTGAATTAAAACAAATAATAATGTAATATCCCAATTTAGTAGATTTATACTACAAATTGAATTAATACAATTTAGAGATCAATTTTCTATTTAGGGATCGATTTCTTTGGTAGCCAAAACTTTGATAACTAATGTTAGTGACAAATTTAAAAGATCAATTCATAATAGACAAGATTTTAGTTATCAATTTAGAGACCACTTATAACTTTTTATTCATAATATAAACTATTTTAGTTACCAATAATTTGTAGTGTATAAACTGGTATCTAAATTAGTCACTATATTGATTAATTATTTTTTGGCACTAAAATTGGTAATTATTTAGGAATTTTCCTATAGCGATGTATTTAAAGTCCTCCTTGAAACTCAAGAAAATTCTCAAAATATATACAACACTAGTGCAGGGAAGGGAAATGACAGCGGTTATTTCCAATTTTTAGCTTCGGGTCCGCAACCGAGGCATATACAGCCGAGGTAAAAAGGTAGTTCTTTATGCCTCAGTTACAAACTCGAGGCATATTTAATACTTACTGCCTCGGTTAGTATGACAACTGAGGCATAAAAGGTCCCTTTTATTACAAAAATGCCACCGCGTTTTTATATCCAGCGGGTGCACAGGAACCGAGGCATATACTATGATGTAGAAACTCTAAAATGCACTAGTGCAACAACTATATACATACGCAAATGGCTATATTTAATTGTCCATTAGCAGTCTCACTCCTAGAGCTCTCGTTCTCAAAGGGTGTTCAAACTACCTACACATACATCATATCACATATCTAATCATATCATTACGATCACAACTAAAGAAAGATTCACTTTAAGTATTTTGAGTCATATGCATGGATCTTAGTACCATATGTGCCTCAAAACGCTAAACTAACTCTAAAAGATAAAACAAGAAGTGAATTTACACTGTTTTAGATTTTGATCAACCAAATGTGAAGACTTATTCATCATGAATTTATTGGTGTTCTCTGATATGAGAAACGAACTCAGAAAGTTAGAGAGAATAAGAGAGGAAGTACTAGAAATAGTTTGTATAGAGATAATGATTTTTATTAAAGGAAACTCTATTAACATCAAATCTATTTATATTTAACTTTTTATCAATAAAATAATTAAATGCCACCTTTAAAATCATTACCATTGTTGAACTATTTTTTAGGTACTTAAAAATAGTACTAAATTTATACACTTTCAAATGGATATTTCGAAACAAATACCAATTAAATAGATGAAATATTGAAAAATAAAAATATATAATAATGTCTAATACTTTAAGATTGGATTTCAAATAATAATTCTCTATTGTAATATTAGTGTCTTACTTGGTCTTTCATCAAAAATAAAAATCCCTTATATCATAATATTGTATAAAAATAATGTAAGATCGAACTTTAAAAATTTAATAGTTTAATTATATCAATATGATAGAAAACAAAATCAATAATATGGATTGATGTCAAAAATACAAAATTATTATTATAGAAGTATTAGAAAGTAAACAATAATAGGAAAAACATGTTGGTGTTATAAATTTTGTTCCGTTTTCTTTTATTAAGAAGTTATGTATGTCTTCTTAATTTATTCACTTGTTTTTTTTCTTATTCTTCTCATTTTCACTTTTTTTTTTGTCACAATTATATAATACTTAATTTAAATTACCCTACATATAAATTTAGATTGGTTAGTTCTTGATGCTGGAAAAAGTCAAAAGAACTCATTAAATCATTACGAAGTGCTCATTTATCTTAAATAAGAAATTATTTTTATATATGAAAATATTGGTAGATACGATTCTTTTTGCTACTTAATTATAATAACTTTTCAATGTTTTTGTCAGTAATATTCGTCATGAGAAAGTAAATATTAAAATAAGTGAGAAAATTAATAAACAAAACAAAATAGTATAACCATTGAATTGATACTATTTAAATATCAACTACTCTCTTTTATAATATATATATATATATATATATATATATATATATATATATATATATATATATATATATATATATATTATATATTAAAAAATATTATAAATAATTTTTTATATATTTATA
>Ga0214543_1008366_pt1 | contig 16998 bp, 26 predicted proteins | sample CNSS2metaG_FD_160094 | JGI IMG/M metagenome (GOLD analysis project Ga0214543, IMG submission 160094) | Root nodule microbial communities from cowpea collected in UCLA plant growth center, Los Angeles, California, USA - CNSS2 | ecosystem: Host-associated > Plants > Roots > Nodule | place: USA... | reverse complement strand
TGTTTATAAGATACACATTTGTTAATTTTTTAATATTTTTATTTGTTGTTTATTTTCATCACATAGAATACTATTTTGATATATTTTATCTAGTTATTTTTTATTTTCTAACTCATTATCAATCATACTTTAATTTTCTCACTATAATTGTATAAATAAATTTTATTTGTTATAATATAAAAAATTAATATAATTGTCGTGAATATTTTTTTATCAACATCCAACATATATTAGAGTTCAAAAGATACAAGATCTATGTTAAAATTTTATTATTATGTTTGTTATTTGTTCTTTGCATCATTTTGATCAAGTGATGTATTATAACTTTTATTAGTGTATAAAAAAGATATTCATTAGAATTAAAAAAATTGAAGTAAACAAACATTTAAAATATATTTTAATTTGAATATTTGTTTTTCTTTTATATTTTTTTTAAATATTTTTAAATTTTATCAACTAGGTTTCATTAATGTTTGTAAATTCAATAAATGTTTTGGTTCTTATGAAATTTTATATGGTATTCTAATCTAAAATGTAAACAATTATAATTTATTTCAAAGTATTCGATATCGAATAAACAATCATCCTCCTAATATTGAATATTTGATAATATTATGTTTACTTTACCGTACTTTTTTATTATTTTATAAAAACTAATTAAAATTAATATTAAAGTAGTAAGCAAATGGGTATGGGTATGAGTATGAGATTATACCCGTTACCCGGTGGGGATGGGGATGAGACAAAAGTTTGATACCCGTTGAGTTTGGGTATGGGGATGGGGATAATTTTTTTTTACGGGGATGAGTATGGGATAGCGAAACCCGTCTCCGCCCCGCCCCGTTGCCATCCCTAGTCATACATACATTTTATTACTTTTTATTTTCATTTTTTTTAAATTGTAAAAATTATGGATGATGTGTTCTATACAGAATTTAGAAAACTCATTGAAATGTATATTATGTTGTTTTAATGAAATTAATATATATATATATATATATATATATATATTTTTTTTTTTCCAAAAATATATACAAATGAATATTATACTTTGTTAAAATTATATATAAATTTATATAATTATTATTATCTATTGATTACAATATTATTATCAATAATTATAATATAATTGATATTTAAAAAATACAAATTACAATACACTAACACAAAAAAGTCCTATAACATCGCTCATATAATGTTTGTCCCAAAAAAGTTCCACGTTAAAAATAAACCCGTGGCATTTTTGTAAATTATTTGACTTTTTGAACATCTGCCCATTCCAACATGGACGTAATTTAACATCTGACGCACGATACCCTGACGTCATTTAAAAATTAACATTTGTACACTGTGCCCCCGACGTCAGGTAACATCGGACCCCAGAAACCCCTGGCATTAAGTAACGTCTGACCCCCTATGCCCGACGTTAAGTAACGTCTGCCCCATGTGCTCCGACGTCAATTTTTGGGTTATTTCTACGCGAAATGCAGAAACCCTAATTGTTTCGTCACGCCACCATTGTTTCGCGAACCTTTTCCACTGGCGACCACCATTCTGAGCTCCTCCAGGTAATTTTTGGACTTTTTCACCACTAAACTTGTTGGGATTTTGATTGTGGATTTTAGGCGTTTTGAACCAAATATTTTGCGTTTTCATTCCCATTTGTAGTGTTTCGCGATCCTTCCCGCCGACGACCATTATTCCAACCTCCTCCAGGTGAGTTTCGAACGCTTTTCACCACCAAACTTGTTGGGATTTGATTGTGGATTGATTTTAGGCGTTTTCAACCGAATATTATGTGTTTTCATCCCCATTTGCATCGTTTTAAGATTCATTTTGCTTGTTATCTCTTGTTCATTGTATGTGTATAATTGCTTGTATTTTTTTATTTGCAATTATAATTTTAATCTTAGACTATTTTTTTTAGTTTTTTTGGCCTATTTCTTTTTTTAATTGAATTTTTATAATAATATTTGTAAAATTAGGAAATAAAATTATATTTATTGTTATTTGTAAAATTGGACTAATTGTATTTGATTTTTTAATATTATTGTTGCATTAATTGTTATTTTATGTATGTAGATTTATTATACTTTTAGTATACATGGAGCGAAACTTAGTTCCCATTTGAGATTTAGTACAAATGATTAAATTTTTTAATCGTTTGTATTAAATCTTGAATTGTCTGATCAGACAGTTTGAAAAAATTATTTTTCATAATTTGCTACAACGTGTACATTGAGGTTTATGCATAAATTTCATAAAATTTTGATTGAGGCTAATTTGTGTTGTTCTCTAAATGCATACTTGATTGTGATCATGATTGATCACTTTCATTTCGTGTACTTCGGAGACCAATGCAAAATGCTATCGAAAATGTTTGACTTCTTTGTATACGTGTTAGCAAATTATGAAAAATAATTTTTTTTGAATGGGTAGGGCCTCACCTTGTGAGAGTTAAAAGTTTGAGATTGATGGAGTTTTTTACGAACATAGTATGGATCGAAGCTGGATGAATGAGCATCGCATCAGTGAAGAATATGAAAAGGGGGTTTATGAGTTTTTGCAATATGTTCAAGAACACACAATCTCAAGTAACAAGACATATTTTTGTCCTTGTGTTCAATGTCTTAATCAAATACGTAACGACTTGGGCACAATGCGTGATCATTTATTCATCTTTGGTATAATGATGTGTTATACACTTTGGACTTGTCATGGAGAAGTATTAGACAAGCCTACAACGTCATGAAGAACAGATTATGTAGACAAATGGATGAATGATCATTTAGAAGAAATGGTACGTGATGTTGGGGAAGAGAATTTTGGAAAAACTCATTTATATGATTCTCTTAAGTCCGATTCAGAGGAAGAGTGTAAGACTCGAGAAAAATTAAATAGTTAATTAAATAATTATTTAATAAATGCGGGTAATGGGAACCTTTAAGACAATATATGCGAAATGTATGACGTGGCAAAGTACTAGCTCAAATGGTGTTGAGTACTTAGGTGTGTAAGAGAACTTGGGTTCAAGTCCTATGTATGCCATTTTTGTGTGTTATTAAATTAGTATTATTTTTAATATATATTAATTATGTTGTGGAATGTTATAATACGTGAATCATATTAGTTAGCAAGAAATATAAATTGGCATGATGGATTGGCATTGACCTGGCATTGGCATGGTTGTGGGTTCAAGTCTTGGAGAGCTCAAATTAAACTTTATTTTGGCTATTTATAGTTTTGATTTGAAGTTGAAGGGTTAAAGGAAACTCTAACAGACCTAGCAGCCAAGGGTGGCTGGAAAACAACCTAATTAAGTGTGCTTGAATGACAATTACACCTCTCTTTAATGCTAATTTCGTTTTAGACTAATTAAGCTTAGTTAATACACCATTAAAGTGACTTTTGAGAGAGAAAGAGAGTGCCCTTGAGTCTGCCACTGTTTTTCCACAATTGGAGAGGGAATTCAGAGGGAAGGTGTGTGGGAGATTGACGTATAGGAGTGAGTTATGAGAAAGCCAAAGGGGGAGGCCATTGGTGATCATTGGAAGTTATCAAGTTGTCCAACTTTAAGCAAGGAAATCAGGTTAGGGGAGTTTAATTATGTGTGTGAATACCATTTACATGTTTTCGTGCTATATTGAATGATTAGAATGTGCATTTTAGAGTTTGTGTTGAATTCTGTTGCGTTTCTACCGCCTGGCGGCGTTGAAGGCCCACCAGGCGACTCATACCTCCAAAGCTATTTTCTAGGTTTCCTGCTATGCACCGCGTGGCGGCTATGTGCTGCCCGCCAGGCGACACCAACTGGTTTGCCAATTCTCTCGGATTTTGGTATTTTCGTGATGTGGGGATATTTTGGAAGTGATTCTTATGATATAAGAATCCTTGGTATGGTGAATTGTTATCTGAAAATGCATAATTGGTGAAATATTTCATGAACTTCACTTGAATTGGGGGTTTAGGGTTCATATGGGATTGAGATTGAGAAACCGGGATAACTTAAGTGATTGGTGCCATGTTGGTACGTAATCAATGTTAACATGATTATGTTCTGAGCCTTGGGTGTGGTGTGCATAAAAAAATTACGTCAACTTGAGGGGAACTTTGAAACCATGGGGTTATGCGTCACACCGAATGCGGGAGGAATCTGGGCAGAACCCAGTTTTTCACGTACTGCCTGGCGGTACTGAGGCTGCCGCCAGGCGACCTGTCAATAAAGCAGCAGGTTCGATTTGGTTGGTGTTCTTGCCATGGGGTGGATTGAATGGGGTCCTTATTGGAAGTGTTTTGAGATGGGATAGGTTGGGATTTCATTATCTACGATATTTAAATAATAAATGAAGGATTAAATATATGCATAGGGTGTTTCCTACATGTTGGTAGCTGCAGTGTCAGCTGGGGTGTCCAAGTATAGGTACAACACTGATCAGATTGGGTCAGAACGAATAATATGAATAATAGACTGTAAGGATTTAGAACCCGGGGTATATTGAATATGGGAACCAGTTTAAGGTAATCAAAAAGGAAAAGGATGGGTGCAAGATATAATTGAATAGGAAATAATTGTGTATATTGCAATACTTTGGGTATGGTAATGTAAATTGAATAACTTGTATGATGGTAAATGGTAGGGATACTATTGTTGTTTTGTGGCTTGTTCCTTTAGAGAATCAATTGAGGTATGTTAAGACATGATAATATTTGAGTTGGACATGAATTAATTGTACTTGGTGTGTTTTAGTTATGGTGATATGTCTTAAATACTATGTTTGATGTGTGAAAGTGATATTGCAAGTTTGAGGCCCTTAAGACCTGTAAAAAGTGCCAAAAATCAGTAGCACTGTGCTATTGGTATGACGCCTGGTGGCGCGGGACGAGCCGCCAGGCGGTAGAGTTCAAAACAGTGGAAGTGGCCACTGTCTGCGCTAGGCGCCTGGCGGCAGGGTTGGGTCTGCCAGGCGGTGACGGAATTGTGTGGCCTGGCGGTAGGGGTCTGACCGTTAGGCGGTTTGCTTCTAGGTTTCGCCTAGCGGCGCCAGGCGGTTTGGTTGTTGTGAAATTGGTTGTTGTTGTGATCAGTGGACTTGAAGGACTAAGTTCACTTCCGTGGTGTTTGGACTTGATGGACTAAGTCCAATAGGGGTCTGGGATGTGCTTGGTGGTGGGACGCATGATGGGCATGGAACTGGCTAGTTCCCATCGGCTACTAAGTGGCGAGGAGTCCTTAGTATCGTGATTACATGCGTCGGATGCACGATGGGCAAGAAACTATTTTGTTCCTATTAGCTGCTATTGGGCGAGGAGTCCATAGTATGATGATTGCGTGCGTGCCAGGGTCCGAGCGAGGAAGGCTTGTATGGTTTTTCTACAGACGAGGAGTCTATAGGGCAGGACTACAAGCGAGATAGGCTCGTAGGATTGGACCACGAATGAGCTAGTTTCGTGGGAGCACAATAAAGTCCCAAGACCTAGTTTCATGCATATGACTCATGAAGGACTATGAGATCAGGGTTGGGTAAATAATGGAATAATTGTGTATGATTTAATTCTTGGGATGAGTGTCATATTTATTTCATATATATATATATATATATGTGTGTGTGTGTGTGTCTGTGTGTGTGTGTACATAGCTCACCCTATCTGTTTGTGTGTGGCGATGATCAGATAACTTACTATCCGGGAGTAGATGATTTGACAGGTGAGCCAGGAGATGCGTGAGTACAGAGAGCGGGACTATATGGGGATTTGAAGACTTTATTAATCGAATATTTTATTGCTTTCAAACCGTTGTATTTAATCATTTATGGGTTATAATAATTGTTATCCTTGGATTTTTAAGGTATACGATTTTATGGTTTTAATTTTCATGCGTTTTGGGAATATGTGATTATAAATGAGGTTTTAGTAATATTATCGTGTTTTATTTTATTTTATTTATTCATTTATATTTATTTAAAAGTAATATTCCTTAGGGATGTTACAAAGAGTTGTACCCAGGATGCACAAACTTTATGCGACTGTTAGCGACTTTGAAATTATTCAGTTTAAAAGCAAGGAATGGATGAATGGATACAAGTTTCATAAAACTGTTGGAGTTGTTAAAGGAGATGCTTCCGGAAAATAACACATTATCTATCCGTAGTTACGAGGTGAAGAAATTTTTATGTCCAATGGGTTTGAAATATCAAAAGATACATGCATGCCCAAATAATTGTGTTTTATACAGAGACGAGTTTGCTTCACTGAAGGCGTGTCCAACATGTGGTTTCTCGCGATTTAAAAAGAAAATTGATGGAAATAGTGGTGATGAAGACAAAGATGGTCCACCTGCTAAGGTGATGTGGTATCTTCCTATAATACCTAGATTCAAATGACTATTTTCCATTAAAGAAGATCCAAAGAACCTGAAATGGCACGTTGATGGAAGAAAGTGTGATAATCTTCTTCGACACCCAGCTAATTCTTCACAATGGAAGAAGATTGATGAAACATTTCTAGAATTTGGTGCAGAGCCAATAAACTTAAGACTTGGACTTGCTACATATGGTATGAATCCTTACGGGAACTTAAGTAACAAACATACTTCATGGTCAATTTTACTGATGATTTATAATTTATCTCCTTTGTTGTGCATGAAGAGAAAATATATGATGTTGTCTATGATGATATCGAGTCCTAGACAACCTGAAAATGAGATTGATGTGTACCTAAAACCATTGATCGATGATTTGAAACTGTTATGGGAAGAAGGCATCAATGTGTATGATTCATATTCTCAAGAATCTTTCTGTTTGCGTGCAATGTTGTTTTGCACCATAAATGATTTTCCAGCATATGGAAACTTGAGCGGTTACAATGTTAAAGGTCATTTTGCATGTCCCATTTGTGAAGAAAACACAAGTTATATTCAATTGAAGCGCATTCAAAAAACTGTGTATACAAGACATCGAAAGTTCCTTCCTCGAAATCATCCTTATCGTAGAATGAAAAAAAGCATTTAATGCAAGTCCTGAGGATGAACTTGTAGCGAGACCCTGCAATGGTGAAGAAGTATACAACCAAGTGAAAAATATTGACACTGTGTTTGGAAAACATCCAAAGAAAAAGACCATAGAGAAAAACATTTGGAAGAAACGATTAATATTCTTTAATCTTCCATATTGGTGTAAACTTGAGGTACAACATTGTATAGACGTGATGCATGTTGAAAAAAATGTATGTGATAGCGTCATCGGGACTTTACTAAATATAAAAGGAAAGACTAAAGATGGAGTAAAAGCACGACAAGATTTGGCTGAAATGGGCATCCGTTCTGAGTTACATCCACAATCAATTGGAAGACGCACCTACCTGCCTCGAGCTTGTCACACTCTTTCTAGAAAAGAGAAACAAATTTGTTTTCAGTGTTTAAAAAGTGTGAAGGTTCCCTAAGGTTACTTTTTAAATATTAGTAGCATTGTTTCTATGCAAGATTTAAAGTTAGTCGGTTTAAAGTCCCACAATTGTCATATGCTGATGCAACACCTTTTACCAGTAGCTTTTCGAGCAATCTTACCTACTTCTGTCAGAGGTATTCTAACACGTTTGTGTATGTTTTTAAATGCCATATGCAAGAAAGTTATTGACCCTCGAGTGTTAGATGATTTGGAAAATTAGGCCATTATACTATTGTGTCAATTGGAAATGTATTTTCCACCTTCATTTTCGATATCATAGTTCATTTGATAGTTCATCTTGTGAGGGAAATTCAATTATGTAGGCTAGTTTTCTTGTGATGGATGTACCCAGTGGAAAGATACTTGAAGATCTTAAAGGGATATGTCAAGAATTAGTAGCGACCAAAAGCTTCAATTATAGAGCGATACATTGCAGAAGAAGCCATTGAATTCTGGTCAAGTTATATGCTAAGTTGTGAACCAATTGGAGTTCCTAAGACTAGACATGAAGGTAAATGTGAAGGTAAGGGTGTGCGTGGAGTAAAGATTCAAAGTGTTAGTAGAAAATTAATTGATCAAGCGCATTTGTACATCTTAAACAACACTGTAGTCCATCTTAAACAACACTGTAGAAGTGATTCCTTACATTTCGCAACACATTGATGAAACGAAATCTGCTCATCCACGAATGAGTGAAAAATTGGCACTTAATGAACATAACAAAACTTTCTCATCATGGTTTAAGAAAAAGGTTTACGCGACTCCAAATGTTTTTGAAACTCTATTGAGGCTAGCTCGTGGACCGAACACTAATGTCCTTACATATGGCGGGTACTACATAAACAATCATTGTTTCTATTCACAAAATGAAAGATGACAAAAGTAGAGTTGAAAATAGTGGGGTTACATTTCAAGCTGAAGCTGTACATTTTTCCAGTTCTAAGGACAAAAATCCAATTACAACATCCATGAGTTACTTTGGAATAATACACGAAATATGGGAAGTTGACTATGTAACTTTTAGAGTGCCAATTTTCAACTATAAATGGGTTGATAGTAATTCGGGTGTTGGGAAAGATGACCTCGACCCCACTTTGGTGGATTTTAACAAGATGAATGATACAAATGAACCATTTATTATGGCTAGTCAAGTAAGACAAATTTTTTATGTCACTGATCCAGCCAATCAGAAATGCTCAATTGTATTAGAAGGAAGAAACATGAACGGAAATGATGATGAAGATTGTCTAGACATACTTGAGATAACATCTTTCTCATCAAGAACCATTCAAGACAAGGTTGATGATGTAACTGATGACATCCATGCTATTCGAAATGATCATAATGAAGCCATATAGTAGAACACAATACCTTGATAGGTGTTTATTTAATAATATTGTGACATTTACAATTTTTTATTTTTCTTGTTGTTTTAATATAATAGAGGTTATTGAGTATATTTTCGTTGTTAACATTTCCTAATGATATGTTTCAGGTATGACGAGCTTCAGATCAGATCATGAGGGACCTGGTAGATTTGTGACTCAGTTGCCAGATGTCACAAACCGACAGGAGAGGATGTCGGTCTAGATTGATCCTTGATCGGGTGAACCTAGTGGCCCATGGCAAAAAAAGTACCGTAGCTACATAGGAATACTAGCCAAAACAAAAATTTCTATTGCGATTGGATGTTGGGATAACGTTGCGGAGGTCGAGAAGAACCTCCTATGACAGGATATTGTGGTATGTTTAATTAAACCAACTATAATATTTTTTATGTTACTGTTAACATAACATATTTTATGTTTTAAACAACACAAATTTGAGATAACTCCGAACACTGAGCGAATTAGAAAGGTGTTATCTCACATAGCCACCAGATGGAGGGACTTCAAGGCAAGGCTCACACGTCTGTATGTATTCGGAGACAAACAACATGACACTCCTTGTGCTAAGTACAAAATCTCTGAGGAGGAGTGGATGTAATTTCGTGCATGTAATTTCGTGCATGTAGAGAGTTTGGAGACTGACAGATTTGTTTGTTAAATTTGTTTATAATGACACTCACTAGTCATACATTTGTGTATTAAAGTTATTAAATAATGTTATGTGTGACAGGAAAAAAAGGATAGCAGCCCAACAAAGACAAAGGCTTGATGATACACCACATGTACTCTCTCGAGGTGACTATGCATTATTGGAGAACAAATTGAAAAAGTCTCATGCATAGTCTTTGGGACTTGAGTCCCCTGACCTAGTGGAAGCAATTCCTAAATACTAGATGTGGAAAGCTGTAACATCCCATCCGGATATTACGAATTTACTTAATAAAATAAGATAATAATATTAAATGCTCATTTATTAAGCTCCATTTTCCGAAACATGGGAAATATAAAACTTTTATTACATCCGAAGTTAACCCAAATCCATAAAATTTAAAACTCAATTACAATGTCTACGGGTAGTAATATGAAATATTACAAATTCTTTAAAAACTCATAAAATATAAAACTATGAGAAAGTCCTCTCCCAACTAGCCCCGCTCCGGCTCTATGCCTCACCAGATCCACCTGCAACATCGATTGCTCCCGTGTACCGCGTACACGATCATCGCCAAACACAAGCAAATAGGGTGAGCTAACAGAATAAAACATATGCATCAATTTATATAACAAAACACACACAATCAAAGGAACTCCATCCTTTGGTCTCATCTCACATGGACGCCAACATGTAATCCATGTTTTACATCTTTAATTGATAGTCTCAAGATATCGTTGTTGCCAACCTACAAGCCACCACTCGTAGAACACATGCGGGAACACTCGCTATTCCGAGCCACAACTCAAAGAATGCTCGTATTACCCTCCATCCTGAGCCACAACTCCAAGAATACTCCAGCATTTGACCCTTGAGATATCGCCCAAAGCCTCGTAGACCACGCACATCCAAAGCAAGCAAAACACGATGTCTGCTTCATCAAAAATCACTTGGCACTCCACACGAGTCGCCAGACACAAAAGGCTTCCAGACCGCCTGGCGGAGGACACGTGCTATCAGGCGCCAAGTGCCTCTGATGCTAGTATTTCCACAAGCATCGCCTGGCGGGACAACCCTTATCGCCGGGCGCAACACGCTTCAATTCTCTACTGGTTTTGTACCCATCGCTTGGCGGTCAAACATCACCGTCAGGCGCTACACCAGTACTTGCGTAATACTAGTTTTTAAGCACCCAAAACAAAGTAAAATAAATTCATTCACATTTCATATATATTCTCCACCTTTAAAACCATGCTAGCATTCAATTTAAACAAGTATAAGTAACATCATTCTAACAATTTAAGCATATGATTCTAGGCACCAATGCAAATTAATATTGACACACAAGCCTTCATCAATAACCAATTCTCCACATGTGACTAATCCAAAGGAACATTCAAATTGATATAGACTTACCACGTAACCCAATAATGCTTCATTAGAAGTTACTTGAAATTATCAAGAGCTTAATCATGTATTTCAAAGACTCAAAAATCAGCAATATTGAGTAACGTATATCTCTAGCTACTGTTCTCCAAATCCAATCTCCACCGTTCAAAGTGAAGAAACACATGTTATGGACCACCTGCCAAAATTTCACCTAAATCGGACGGTTAATGAATCAGGAAATGCAATTTTACAAAAACTGCGGAAACTAGAAAAAATGGTGGCGCCTAGCGCCCAGAAATCACGAAGGTTGCGCCTGGCGGTGAAAAATAGGCGCTCGGCGGTTCCTGTACCGCAAAAAGTACGAAAAACAAAATTTTTCGTGAACAGAACAACATGCACGTCTCTGGTATGGCGCTTGGCGGTACAAAAAATAGTTTTTTGTGAACAGAACAACATGCACGTCTCTGGTATGGTGCCTGGCAGCCAATTGGGTGTCGCCAGGCGGTTCCTGCAGTTTCAGGAATCCAACAACCCTTCCCTTGCGCCTACGAACCTCAACCAGCCTAACCATCCCGATTTTCTTCAATTTTGACTCAATACTCACCACTCAAAGGTTTAGGATCACAATTCATCCAATAAGTTTGTAGTTCATTATGCAATTGTTATACAATTTCTGAAAACCCCAATTCTTCCACCCTAACATTCATTCATAGCCAATCTCATTTGATTCCTTCGCACTACCATGACTTTTCACAATTAATCCCTTCCTTTTGGTCCAAATGTTGTTAAAATGCCTTTTCCACCGAACCAAAGCAACCCAGAACATGCAGAACCGAAAATCGAACCAAAACGAAAAGCATCGCCTGGCGGTGTTCTTCACTGCCAGGCAGTTCATGATCAATCCAGAAAACTGGGTGGCAGGCCTTGCTTCGCCTGGCGGCACTAAGCTCACTGCTAGGCAGTTCCTATTAAGAACCCAGAAAAATAGGCAAAATGCATGTGTCGCCTGTAGTTCATCACCCGCCAGGCGGTTTCTGGAAAAATTTCCAAAAACGCGAAATTCAACAAAAATAGACATTGATCATGCAATAACATACGATACAACATACATTTAATTATTAACCAATCAAAACGACATTAATCAGCTCCCCTAACCTGGAATTTCCTTTGCTTAGAGTTTGAATTATGAGTCTTCCCTTAAGCACCAATGCCCTCCCTTTGATTCCTTCCAAAAAAAACTCTTCTTTTCGCACCAGAATCATAATTTTCTCTTTGGAATTTCGCTCCTCCCAAGGTCCTCTCCAATGGCAGCCTCAGAAAAGCTCTTTCTCCCCCTTAATTCACTTTTTAATTAGGTATTAAGGGTGATTAATGGCCAAAACGAAAATTATCTCATTGATGGTGGTAATTGCCATTCAAGCACAATTATGAGATGGTTTTTCAGCCCTTACTTGGCTGCCCATTCAGCTAGGATTTCCTCTGCCCTTTCACATTCAAGCCAAAACTAATTTTTGCAAAAAAAAAGTTTACTTTGGTTCTACCAAGGTTTGAACTCATAACCAAACCAATGTCATCCTAATGCACAACCACTCAACCAATTCATGTTTCATGATAATTCTTATAATTATAAGGTTTTATTATCACTCAACATGGTCATGCACATAATTAAAATAATAACAATTAAATAACACATAAATAGCATACATAAGACTTGAACCTAAGTCCTCTCGCACATTTAAAGTACTCTCAACCACTTGAGCTAGTACTTCTCCAAATCATAACAATCTCCATTAAATGCCATAAAGGCTCCCCTACCCGTATTTATTAAATAATTATTTATTTAATTATTTAAATTTCATGGGTCTTACAAAAGCTGCTAGGACTAAGTTCGATGGGCAAATGACATCATAATCAGCTCAAATTATATCTCAAAAAATAGTAAGTACAACCCCTATTCAATTATCATAGTTTATGTGTTTCTCCTTTTGATTAAACTTGTTTATATGGTGCATGATGAGTTAATTGAGCAAGAGACTCAGGGTTCATTTGTTGGCCATGGTCGGGACGATATACTCACAATGACAATTGGAAGGCCAGAGCACCTAGGATGTGTGTGTGGTGTTAGAAGTGCCATTAGTCTTCGAGATTACTTTGGTCCTCCAAGTAATGAATCGCTGAGTCAAGAGGCCTTGAGGAAGATGAAGCAACAAATGGAGGAAAGATTCAACCAACGCATGTGAATTATGGAGCAACATTTCATGGAACAACTTCAACAACAACAATAAATACAAAGAACATTTGAAGAAAAGCTTCAGTCCATAAAGCAGTAGAACATGCTTCAGTCCATCCTCGTGTTCATCCTCTATCCCGAGCCATAGCTCAAGAGATGTCATTCAGAGCCATAACTCAAGGAATGCCATGTGCTTAACTCCTATCTCAAGCCACAACTCAAGGGATACCTTCCCAATCACAACTCAAGGAACACCAGCAAGCTGACCTTCGAGGTATCACCAAAGCTTTGTAGATCACGCACATCCAAAGTAAACAAAGCTTATGCCTTTGCATCATCGCCTGGTGCTGCCACCATGCGAAACTCACTTCCAGACCACCTGGCGGGGGGCACATGCCGCCAGGTGCCAAGCGCCTATGATGCTACTGTTTCTGCAAGTATCGCCTGGCGGAACAACCCTTACTGCCACGCGCCACATGCTTCAATACCCCACTAGTTTTGTAGCTATGGCCTGGCGGTCAAACACCACCGCTAGGCGCTACACCAATACTTGTGCAATATTGGTTTTTAAGCACCCATAACAAAGTAACATCAATCCCACTCTTATAATTATGCATATCCATAATCAAGAATATTGGCTTACAGAAATCAACATGACTCCAATTCACAATCTCAACTTAGATGGCTTCATCATACGCGTACACAAGTATCACCATATATCAAATGCATCAATCCCCACATATTCATATATAGATTCCACCCTTTAAATCCATGCTAGCATTTAATTCCAACTTATGAATAATGTATGCTCAAACAAATATAAAGCAACAACACTTTGACAACTTAAGCACATGATCCTATGCACAAATGCAAATTTATATTGACACACATGTTTTCACCAATAAACCAATTCTAAACATGTGACTAACCCAAAGGAACATTCAAATTCATAAAGACTTACAACATAACCCAATCATGCTTCATTAGAAGTTACTTAGAATTATCAAAAGGTTATTCATCCATTTTAAAGACTTTAAAACCAGCAATCGTGCATAACATATATCTCTGGCTAATGACCTCCAAATAAAATCTCCACTGTGCAAAGGGAAGAACTACATGTTATGGACCACTTTGCAAAATTTCACCAAAATCGGACGGTTAACGAACCAGAAAAAGCAATTTTACTAAAATTGAGCAAACCAGAAAAATGGTGGTGCCTAGTGCCCAAAAATCAGGAACCTAGAAACCCAGAAATTTGGATTATTTTAACATGAGTCGCCTGACAACTTTAAAGGCCCGCCAAGATTCAAACCCATAACCATGCCAATGCCAACTCAATACAAACCATTCAACCAATTCATGTTTCGTGATAATTCCTATAAATATAGGATTATATTTTCACTCCTCATGATCCAACACATTATTAAAATAATAATAATTTAAATAACACACAATTGGCATACATAGAACTTGAACCCAAATCCTTTCACACAATAAATTACTCTCAACCAGTTGAGCTAGTACTTTTCCACATCATACATGTCAGAATTAAATGCCATAAAGGCTCCCACTACCTGCATTTATTATTTATTTATTTAATTAAATTTCATGGGTCTTACACTAGGCGCCAGACAAAAACTAGAACCACTGCTCTAAGGATACCGCCTGATGGTTCACACCTTACCGCCAGGCGGCCCACGTTCCAATGACACCCCTGAGAGCCTTATCGCCTAGCGGCCTTCACTGTGCCGCCATGCGCTATACCAGTAGCGTGCCAATTACTTGTTTAGCACCTTGAAAAGAGATTTTTCTGACTTAAATGTTCATGCTTAATTCTAGTTTACCAATCTACATGTCCAATCATTATGCCACACCCAATTTTACATTACTGCACCACATATGTCTCAATTACTCAAGGTTAACATAGATTCCATTAATTGCAACCATACCACTCCTTTATTCCAATCAAGAATAACGCACACCCATAATTCTATATAACAACACATCTCATAATGCAAAATTCACCTTATTGTAATGTAATGTTTACTCTCTGCCCAATAATACATTCACTTCTAATGCAACCAACACCAACTCTTAAAGTTCACGTTCATGATTATAATAAAATCACCAAAAATCAGAATCTAGAATTTCCACATTTCATGTAACATCTCAGCCGGATATTACTAATTTTAAATAAAATAAAACTTAAAGAAAATTAAGACTGCATTTATTATAAAGTCTTTCCAAAAATGCGGGAAATTGAAATCATTTCTTACATAGCTAATAAGCCAAAATCCATAAATTATAAGGATCGCTTACAATTTCAAAGTCTAGTACGATAAAGGTTTACAAACGTTTAAAAATCCATAGAACAGTAAAACTTCATAAAGGCTTTTCCCAAACTGACCCCTCTCTGGATCTATGCCTTACCAGCAACACATGCAACATCATCTGCTCTCGTGTAACGAATTACAAGATCATCGCCAAACACAAGCAGATAGGGTGAGCTAACAAAATAAAATTATATAGACAATTTAAAAAAATATATATGCATACACTCATCAAAGAAACTCAATCCTCTCATTCCATGCCACACGACCACCACCATGCAATCCATGTTCTATGTCTTTAGATGACAACCTCAAGATACCCTTTGTTGCCTCTACCTACAAGCACAACTTGTAGAACACGTGCGAGAAACCTGTTACGGACCACACTTCGTAATGCTAGGTGGAGTTCCCAATATGAACAATAGTTTATAATTGTCCCAAGACTACCAAAATCGCTAGTTAACACTAAAGTGGGCAATCTTCTTGGATCCATCCGTATGAGCCACAACTCGCACACTCGCACCGGCAACACTCGCCAATCCGAGCCACAACTCAAGGAATGCTTGTGTCCATCCGTCATCTTGAGCCACAACTCAAGGGATGTCATTCCAAGCCACAACTCAAGGAATTCCACGTGTTTACCCTATATCTCGAGCCACAACTCAAGGGATACCAATCCAGGCCACAACTCAAGGAATGCTACAACAAAGTTCATCCTTAAGGTATCACTCAAAGCCTTGTAGACCATGCACATCCAAATCACACAAACAATTACTTGACCATGGACCTAGGATATACATGCTTCCACGAACATGCCCGCTCGTGGTCCTGTTTCTGCGAACCTCCCAACTCGTAGTCCAACTCTACGGACCTCCCCGCCCGTAGTCCAATACACGTGATCCAAAAACTACAAACCTCCCCACTCGTAGCAGTCCTTGAGTGTGAGCACGGAACATACGAACCTTTCCGCTCATATCTTCACACGAGAGCATCATAATTTGAACCTCCCAGCTCATATTATCATGTGTTCACCATAAACCATGAATCTACCTGCTCATGACACAATCAAGCATCTCCTGGTCCAAGCCTAATATCACAAACACGCAAAACACAAGCCAATAGAACCCAATACTCTTTGCACTATCGCCTAGCGTTGCCTAAGCGTCGCCAGGCGATAAGCCAGCACACACTGCTTAGCGGAACCCTCTCGCCGCCAAACACCAAACACATATAGAGCCATTGTCTTAATGACTATCGCCTGGTGGTTCACTCCTCACCGTTAGGCGCCACACACTTCAGGGACATCCTTGGTACTCCTATCGCTCGGCGGCCACCATTGTGTCGCTAGACACTATACCAGTAACGACCCGTTACTGGTTTAGCACCCCAAAATAGGTTACATTCAATCATCCTCTTACAATTATGCATATCCATAATCAAGAATATATATATATATATATATATATATATATATGTATGTATATATACATACATATATGTATGTATATATACATACATATATGTATGTATATATACATACATATATGTATGTATATATACATACATA
>Ga0214543_1008364_pt1 | contig 17000 bp, 9 predicted proteins | sample CNSS2metaG_FD_160094 | JGI IMG/M metagenome (GOLD analysis project Ga0214543, IMG submission 160094) | Root nodule microbial communities from cowpea collected in UCLA plant growth center, Los Angeles, California, USA - CNSS2 | ecosystem: Host-associated > Plants > Roots > Nodule | place: USA... | reverse complement strand
AAAAAAGAGATAATTATATATATATATATTTATATATATATATATATATATATATATATATATATATATATATATATATATATATATATTATGATGCAATATTAACATTAAAATACATTTTAAAATTTGTAAAAAAGATATTAATTATTTACCTTAAAAGGAACCCACACACAAAAAAAAAATATCATTTCATATTTTGAAGAAGTTAAAATAATTAGGAATATTTTAATAAAAAAATTGGATTTTATAGGAAATAAAAAAAATAAACTTTTAAAGAAATAAAAATATGAGAAATATGGAAACTGAAATCAAGATAAGTTAATGTTATGGGATTTAAAGTACATTTATATGTACAAAAGAAAAGATTGTACCCGGTGGGTAAGCATGTATAAAATAGTTTAAGGTTATGTTCCTTTAGATAGATGGATTTGGGAGAAAGTGTGAAGATGAATTTTTGTAGATTTGAATGAATGAATATGTGTGTTTTTTTGAATGGATTTAGAGGATAAAGTGAGTGAATTTGAAGATGAATTGTATGAAAGTTAGTGAACGATTTAAGTGATGTGATAGATTCAAAAATTGTTTTAATAGATAGAATTTGAAGATCACTAAAATACCCTTAATGATAAAAATATTTAAAATACATTTTAGATTAGTAAAAAATATTATTTAATAAATTTAACAACAAAATAAAAAAAGAAGATAAATTATATTATATTAGATTATTATTATTATTATTTTTATAATAATTATTATTATTTGAATTTTTATCATTTATTATTATTACTTAATATTATATTATATATATATATATATATATATATATATATATATATATATATATATATATATATATATATATATATCATATGGGGCTTTTAATAGAATAGGCATAACAATGCAGGTTCTTCACTCTCTTTCATGAAAAATTCCACCGACCATATATTTTCAGCAATCTTACATAGGGTTGTAACTAAAAAAATAAAATGGATAACTGCACATGAAGAAAGAGTATTTTAGTAATGGAGTGATATCTCTCTCAAATCTCCACACTGATGCAAAGATCAGAAAAATTGAGCATCTCCCATTTCCGTGCTTTCTCTCTCTCTCAAATTACGCGAAACGAACATAAAAATAATTTAAAATCCGCGCTTGCTAATACTTGGAAACAGTAAATCAGCGGAAGAGAACACAGTCTAAGAGTATAAATGGTTTAATAAAAAGGATATTTGAATATTTTATTAGAAAATTAGACTATAGATATATTTTTTATTATTTGAATTTTATTTTATAAGAACTACCATTTTTTTTAATTATCTTTATCTTCTTTTTAGATTTCCAAATTTTTCATTTGTTTGATAATCAAAGTACGCCATAGGAATTATGAGGAAGAGTAGTACTATGTAATCAGAATATCAAACAACAAACAAAGTTCATCTTTTGACTTTCAAATCTTTTAGTCAGATTTATTGCATGTGAGAATTGTTGGCTTACATGTTAAGTTCTAAGGCTTAAGATGGATCTTTGTTCAATTAGAATGGTTAAAGTACGATTAGATCGTTGATATGAGTTTTTTATGTGTAGATATTATATCCTGTGTTAGTAAAACTATTTAAAGGTAGGGGAGCTCTTTCTAGTAGTGCCTCACAATCTAGATAAGGAGAACTAGTGTTTTATAATAGTGATTAAAGTGTTTAATTGGATGTGATGAATTGTAATACATCGTCTGATCTATATTGAAATCATGAGAATGTTGATCCTTCTAGTGTGTACATGTGGATTAAATTGTTTTTGGTAATTATCTGTTCAATTGTTGAGTTAAAGTATTGATTTTAAATTGATGTGTTGATGAGTATGTATGTTTTAAACGATGAAAGTTGGCATTTAAGTTATAATCTATCAAATTGGATAAATTGATACTATATGAGAATGTTTTAAGTTAACTTATACTTATTTTAATTTAAGAAGAGTAAAAATAACTCAGCTAGGCTAATTGACCAACTTCATATTGATAATTGGCATTATCATGTTTTTGTTTTATTTATTTTTATATTTTATATTTTTATTTTATTTGATATTTCAAGTTTTATTGAATAAAAGTGGAAAATATAAATGCTTGGAATATAATTTTCAAATAAGTGAAAATCTCAGAGATTTGGAAAGATTTTTTACATAATAAGTGAAATATTGACTAGTCAAATATTATCAAGTTGGACTGAACCGTTCGACTGTTAATTGTTTGACTTATGTATTGTTGAGCCATTTGCGTTGATTAGTGATGCGATAAATGAACTATGATGAAGGTATATTATATGAGAAGTTGAATGAGTAATTTAGACGATAAAAGTTTTGTAAGATTGAAACTTTATACATATTTAGCTTATTATAATTGTAATAGTTGTTGTCTATTATGTTATGATTTGTCTATTTGCTATGATTGTATATTATGTGAGTTAATAATGTTGCAAGTAGGAGAGGTGTGCACTAGTGAAGCTCCAAATGGTATTACGAGAGAGTAGTTATTTATATAATATTTATATTTATAAAAGAATATATTTTTAAGTAGAGATATTTTCATATTTTAATTAATTTTAGGCTTTTTTGTTTAAAATACTTATAAAAATGTTGTATTTTTGGTGAAGTTGAGTGTTTTTCCCTAGGAAAAGAATATTAAAATGTAAACTATAAAATATATAAATAAGCTATTCATTAGTTATAACACCTATAATAGTATTTTATTATGTTATAATTTACTTATTCATCGAATACTTTAATTTCCATTAAACAACTTCATCTCGATTATATAAGATATAAGATAGTTTGAATAATGCAACACATGCCTCATGTGTGGACATTATCCATCAATATGTACCCATCAATCTAATTAAATAATTTGTATACAACCTTTTTCTTCAAAACAAACAACTTTAACGTTTGAATTTCAAAGTGAAATAAATATATAAATTAAAGCGCGTTATGTTTAAATTTTTAGTGAAAAAATGTTTAGTCAAAATTCAAAAATTAATAATCTGTCACGTCTCTAGTTAATGTGTAATTTTTTTCATAGATTAACAATTTATCTTCTTAATAACTTTTCAACTATTTCATAACCTGAGAAAACCAACACAAAAGTACCTCACATTTACCACCTTCAATTTTGAAGAGTCTAAAAGAAAAAATAAGTTCATTAGAAATGTCTTATTAATACAAAATTTCAAATAAAAAATTAGAAGTGGGTAAATCAGTATAAATGTTGACATCTTCATATTTTATTTTTCACTTAAAATTAAAATAATCTGAGTTTAGTCATAAAGCATTTTTTCCTTGGTCAAAGACTTTTTGCTGTCTTTCAAACATCCACACACTTCGTGTAAAAGAAAAAAAAAAACACCAACTTAAAGTTTCATAATGAAACAAAATAATATATTTCAAGCACTCAATCTGAATTTTTTATATTGTTTGACTTTTATCTAACTTTAATACTTAAAAGATCATTTTTGAATTCGAGTTCCGATTTTATAAAACTCTAACGAAGAAAAAATGGAAATTGCTCTCAGAAACGCAACCTCCCATGTGTTTGACAGAGATTTTATTATATTCGAAGTATTCCAGAAAAAATTGGTCACTCATAAATATTATTATCTAAGAATTTGTCGTTAAAATTAAGATGTTATCAAATGACAGTCATGAAGAGAACATAAAGAAGTGTTAGAGTAACTCGCTCGTGGTTTTTATTTATTTATAAGATAATGGTTGGCTTAGTTCATGCCATGTCGAATAAATTACATCTATAATGGCATCATGTAAGTGTGGCATTCACACAAACACCATGAAGGCATTAGGGTGTGGCTCTGACATGTTGTACAATAATGTTTGGTAGGAAATTATTCAGCATCTCTGAAGGCACCAATTTTGTCAGAAACGTAAGACAGTGACGTGACAAGATGGAGATGGCAAATCCAAATCCATAGCATGCCATCAAACAAAACAAAACCCATTTACAACATCTAACATTGAGGATCACTTCACTTTCTCTTCATCCTCTAATTTTCAAATCTTAATCATTCCATCTTTTCTATCAACTCAATTAACTCATATTCATCATCTTCAAATTTATTATACAATATATGTGATAATGGAATGCGCAAGAATTTTATTATCTGGTGGAAACTTCATATTCTTCGATGTCTCTCATTTTGATAACATCATCAACAAATATATATTAATTTGTACCCATCAAATCGCGTTGACTAAGCCAAATTAAACACCAAGTAAACTCAAAATGATTGTTCACACTACGTAATATGTGGCCAATGGACAAAGAAAGATTTGAAGTTATATACACATATAGATATACTTGTCAACCATTTGAGATTGCAGCAGATTCTGTGAAGATGAAGTTCACAGTGTTCTTCCTCCTCATCTTCTTCTTTGCTTCTGTGTCTCACACCATCCATGGAAGCAAAAACCGTGTTCCTCTCTTCATTTTTGGTGATTCTTTCTTAGATGCTGGAAACAACAATTACATCAACACTACAGCTCTTGACCAAGCAAATTTCTGGCCCTATGGGGAAACATATTTCAAGTTCCCAACAGGGAGATTCTCTGATGGAAGGTTGATATCAGATTTCATAGGTAAGATTCGGAGATCCCATGTTTCTTGTCTTGTTACTAGTGAGAATCCAATTTGGTTGAACCACCATATTTTCTTGTCCCCCATTACACTAATACTATCTCATTAACTTAATACCAAACCTTATCATCATTTTTTTTTTCTGTAGCTGAATATGCAAACTTGGCATTGGTTCCACCATTTTTACAACCTGGCAATAACCAATACTCTGGAGGAGTGAATTTTGCGTCTGGTGGAGCTGGTGCTCTTGTTGAAACTTTTGAAGGCTCGGTGAGTCAAATTCATAAACCCTATTTGCTTTACCATTGATGCTACTTTTAAGTAAGTGAAAAGGTTAATTAGTGTAAGTGATAAGATATATATATATAGTGATTGGTAATTAACGTGTCATATGCATGTCAAGCATCTAGGATGCATAGCTAGGTCACTACGATCACACATAGGGATAGCACCATGATGAGGTTAAATGAATAAGCCATGCTTTTATTTTATTTTATTATGATTGTTGTTGTTTTTGTCCATTGTTGTTGTAGCAGAACAGTGATTAAAACAGGCACTAGAGAACATGCTGGTTTTATGTTTTTTTATTTTTATTTTTTTTACTTTGCCGACACATGACATGACATGACATGACATGGTCCTAAAGAAGCCCTAACCTCACGGGCCAACTAATGACCTAGCACAATCCTTGACCTATCATTTCGTGTAAGATCAGAGAATCTTCTTTCGCTAAAAATAAATATTATGGTAATTTTTGTGAGAGGTGACATTTCTTTTTAAAATACAGTTTTAGTAAAAATGGTATAGATTAAAATTCTAAACTTTATTGAAAGAGTAGTCTTGAGAATATAATTTCATAGAATAAATAGAAGTTTATCAATAAATTTGAATTGATTGATATAAAATTCAAACTTTCAGGTAATACCTTTGAAAACACAAGCAAGAAACTACAAAAAAGTTGCAGGTATTCTGAGGCAGAAGTTAGGGAATTCTGAAGCAAAGTTATTGTTATCAAACGGTGTGTACATGTTTAGTATCGGAAGCAATGATTATCTTAGCCCCTTCGTGACAGATTCTGATGTTCTTAAGTCATACTCTCATTCAGAATATGTTGCTATGGTTCTTCGTAATATGACTTCCATTATCAAGGTAAAAACTTTTTCCTTTTTTCTTTTTTTCCCTTTTCTACCCAGAAAACGTAAAAAGAGTCTTAAATGTAGAGTCTCCCAAAGGTTTTGTTTCTTAATCATCTTCACAGGTTAAGATATCACTACTAAATTTTGTTAACAAAATTGATAAGAAAAGACTTTTTTCTGTTACTTTTTTTTAAAATCTTAATTGATAGATAATTTTTTCGTAAATAATTATTTTTTATAAAATTATAAAATTTATAAGTATTTTTTATAAAATTTGTTACGAAAAATGTTTTATACAAAATATTTTACAAAAAAATTAGTAGCAATTTCTTGTAATTTTTTTTCACAATAAAATTTATAAGTATTTCCTAAAATAAAATTCAAAAGAAAATTGATAAAAAATATAAATTTTTTAATAATATATATGATCACAAAAATGAACTCATGAGCTCACAAAAATACACTGTTTTCATTTTTTAACATTTTTTATTATATACTTTTCCATCCTTAACGTTAACATTTAGTACTTATTTTTTATATATTTTCTAAATTTAGAAAAAAATAATTACTTTTCTTGAAATTGTAACAGAATTTATTAATTGTAGAGTTATTTTTTGTTTGGATAAACTTTTTAACTCAAATATTTAGTCACTTATATTCTCAAATATATTTTAGCATTTACGATATTTCTCTATCTCCATATTTTTCCCTATTTTATAAAACAATTATTTTGGTCAAAACAAGCTTTAAACTAGTCAAAATAATTAAAATGAAAACATACTTTATATAATTCAGTCAAGAATAAGAGACAACGTGACAAGTACGGCATTTGACTTTAACTTCCACACAATTATGACTATATTAAAGATATCCATAAAATTGACTTATTATAAAATATATATTTTAACAACCATTTTAGGGTTACTTCATATGAACACATGCAGCTTGAAGTTATGTCTAATTTCTCTTAAATCTGTTTTCTTAGCTTGTTTCCTTGCTATAAAATGTAGGGAAAAATCAAACTTTAATTTAAAAAAAATGTTTAATTTAATGAAAATAACTTATTTAAACTATGTTATAATTTTATTTTAATTATATTTCTCAAAATTCTTGATTAACACAAAATTACTTATCAAATTCATAATTGATTTTGTTAGATACTTTGTTTTTATTCCCAAATAATAGACTGCATGCAATTTAACCAAAGAAAAGAAAGGAAAAAGAGAAAAACATTTTTCCTCTGAGTGGGCCTGCAGTAGTACACGGACCACCGTCCATAAAGTAAAACCAACATTCAAATATGTTAGAAATGGTTAATCATAAGACTTTCCAAAGTCCTAAATGTGGCTTATAGGTAAAAAATAAAAAATAAAAAATAAAAAATTCATTTCCTGTCTTTTTCCTTCAACTTCCCTACAATTTAACCTGTGGTGTTAAACACAAGACAGAAAAGTACATTGGACCAAAAGTGTCACACTCAACAATCATATTTAAATGAAAAAACAATGTTTATTTTTTCTGCCGTCTTTGAATATAAATTTATATTATTACAAGCTATGTAACATTATATAAGAGTATAGGGTCTATTTTTTAAGTTTCTAAAAATTATATTTATATAGAATAAAAACTTATTTAAACTTGTAAATCTTAGGTTAAAAGTGGGTTTTTACACGTAAATCAATTATACAAAATAAATGGATGGTCCGTTAGGATAGACTCTAATATTATGTTAGAAATGAATTTTTAAGTCTAACTCAACCTTACAAAATCGTTTTGTAAAGTAAGGTTTACACTCTACTTATATATTATGAATTAATCTTATATCTAATTGATACGAGATTTCCAACATTTTATGAATTGTAACAATGAATTACATAATTATGACTATTATAATTATGTTTTACTATGATGTTTGTAGGGCATATACAAGAGAGGGGCTAGAAAATTTGTGTTCATGAACTTGCCACCCTTGGGTTGTGTTCCAGGCACTAGAATAATTGATGTGGAACAAAATGGTGAATGCCTGCAACAACTTTCAGACCTTTCAAGTTTACACAATAGAGTTCTACATCGGCTTCTCTTGCATCTGGCGAAGAAATTAAAGGGTTTCAAATTTGCACTCTACGATTTCAACACTGATCTCACTCAAATGATGAACCACCCCTTCAAATATGGTATGTCTTTAACGCTGGAACTTATAATTCTTAATCTAAAAGTGATTTTGCAAAACAATAATAAGAAATTGTGTGACTATATATGTGTAAGGTTTTTTAAAGCAAGACACCTTTTACGACAATTATAAATAATAGCGACCATATAAAGAATCAAATAATAACTTTTAATTCAAAACTTCATCGTAATAAGTCTGAGGTATATGATGCACATAATATCTGAATGAGATACTATACGTGTTTCAATATATTATGATACATTATATATACAAATTGAAAAATATACAATTGTTAAAAATATGATAAATATATTATTGTTATTGTACATATCTAAATTAAAAAATGTATTAAAATTGTTAATATAAAAAATTATAAATTATTGTCATTATAAAAATATTATTTTGCTTTATAAATTAGATATTTCATTTATAAATATCAGTAAAATATCTCATGAGTATTGGTAAAGTATCCATAAAGTATCGAACACGAGTATGTGTCAAACACAAATACGTGATCCAAATTGAAGTATAGATATATTTTAGGTTTGAGTTCTTCTAGTTTCGGTTAATAGGTCAAAATATATTCCAACAATATTTGTTATTTGTTGGGTCTGTTTAATTATTCATTACCGGATCGTTATCGAACTATCCATTAATTTATTGTGTGAACGATGCAGGTTTGAAGGAAGGAAAATCAGCATGTTGTGGAAGTGGAAGATTGAGAGGAGAGTATAGCTGTGGAGGGAAGAGAGGGCAGAAGGAATTTGAATTGTGTAAGAAACCCAATGAATTTTTATTTTGGGACTCTTATCATCTCACAGAAAGTGCTTACAAAAACATAGCAGATCGAATGTGGGGTTTTACAAACAGCTCTTACAACATAGGACCTTACACTGTCACAGATTTCTTCCAGCTTCCATGATTTCTTTCATCGTTCATTGCTCTTCTTTCATTACAACATAGATAAAAAAAAAATCCTTATCGTATTATATCTTCATTGTATTAACAAAGTGTGTGCATATAAATTTGGTGTAATAAGGTTTATGTATGAAATTAATTGCATTGTCAAATGGTCGTAAAAAAATTGATGTCAAACAATCTTTTTTCATTATAGTTATTAGCATAATGACAGAAGACAAAGCAAAACATGAAATTTTAATGGGTAGAGAATAATCCTCTTTGGGCTGTAATTTCATTCTGCACCCCACACATTTTAAAATTCCAACTTTATCCGCTGGAGGAGGAAAAAGGACGTAAAGGGACGAAAATAAAGGTGAATTAGTCATTTCAAAATTTTATGGGAGTGTATGATAAAATGTATGGATGTGTAATTAGAAATGACTCTGTTTAGATCGTATCAATACAAGTTTGGCCCATATCACTACAGGTTGTAGAAAATAAAAATAAAAAATGATCGAGATTGAAAATAAATTAATGATAGATAGTTTAACTCCAATTTTAAGTGATTATATTGAGAGTTTAGCTCCAATTAAAAATTAACAAAATAAAAATAAAGTTTTATGTATCTATTTACAACTGCGGAAAATTTTATAAAATTTAAATATTTTTTAAATCATCAATATATAATTAAATACCTCATATATGTATTTGTTTTTATAATGATTTAAGTCACACACATAAACACGTACATGGAAACACAGGGAGAGAGACACACAATAATATACAATTTTTCACAAAAAAGTATTACTCATTAATTTGAACTCTATCCAAAATGATTATATTACAAAGAGTAATCTTACAGCAAAATAGAAAATCATTTTTTTTGTTAAATATATGATACAGTTAAATATTTGAATAATGTGAACAATTATTTATCATAAGTCACATCAAATAAATATAGAGTTATTGTATCCTACTTTCTTAGTAATTAGTTTTAACATATACAACATATCATTTAATATCACATATATTCAACGATCACATGTTATAACAAGTTATGTCAGTGACATAATCTCGCTTATATGAAATTTAACAATAAAATAAAATTGGTTTTTATCAACATTTTAATTTAATGGAAAAAATTTAACTTTGAAGGAAAAATTAAGATTTTTTAAAAAGTGAAGTCAGTAATATTATATTTTAAAGCAATAAAAATAATTTAATGAATCAGGTTCTCTACAGCTTTCTAAATGAAATCAATGAGTGGAAAATGATGAAAATGAAAGAAAAGAAAATAGAAATTGAGGTTGTTTGGAGTAAGTGAAAGAGGTTGAAAAGTTTGAGAGAAAAAATTATAAAAGTATATAAATTATTTGATGATAGATAATCTTTTAATTATTAAAATTGTAAAATTATAATTGGGCTGTAATAATTTGGGCATTGACCGGTGTTTAGGGTTTAGATAAGGGACTTCTCCCTCCACACCAACCACTCTTCTGTACTCAAAAAAGTTTAAAATTTTTACTTTCTCGTAATTATTTTTTCTCTCTCACTTGTACACTTCCAATTTTTTAATTTTTAATGAATGTCGACATCCACAGTAGTATTGAAATTTATGTCATTTGTGTTGTATATTCAACATCCGCTACCTTTTTTTTTTAATTTTTATATATAATTTTTTGGCTTTGATTCTTAATTTATTTGATGTAGTAATCATATTATAATATGTATAAATATTAATATAGCAGTTTGTTATTTTTTTTCAATTTTTTGAATCTCATTTAATTTAAAAAAATTTAAAAATGATGTTAATGAAAAATTGTTTTGCGGATGTCGACTTTCATAATAGGATTTTACATTAACATCATTTTTAAATTTAATTAAATCAGATTCATATAATTCAAAAAAAATTAACAAACCACTATATTAATGTTTATACATTATAGTATGGTTACTGGATTAAATAGATCAACAATCAAACCAAAAAAATATATTTATCAAAATTTAGAAAATATGTTGCGTATGTTGAAGTATATGTTGAATACACAACATATAATTCAGATTCATATGTCGACATCCACAACACAAACTGACATATGTTGAATACTATTGCGGATGTCGACATCCGCAATAGGATTTTACATTAACATCATTTTTAATTTTTTTTAATTAAATCAGATTCATATAATTCAAAAAAAGATTAACAAACCACTATATTGATGTTTATACATATTATAATATGATTACCGGATTAAATGGATCAACAATCAAATTCGTTTTAATATCATTGTGAATATCGCAATACAAAATAAATGATATTATTATGATCAAAAGTTCTGACACTTGAGAGGATATTAAAAAAAAGGTTTGGAGGTGAAAAAAGAAACTCTATTAAATTAAGGTTTCTTCATCCACCTCCAACTTTTTCATAAGTCCACTGCTAAACTTTTGGGTTTGTAGTCACCAATTTTCGAAATACTTTAGTAGGAATTACGGTTTCTATTGTTGTGAGACTTGAGAGTAAGTTGCACGAGTTTAGATAAACACTTATAATTTTTTTAAAATATTATCCAATAATTGAACTTCATATTCTTATTAAATACATCACGTATGTAAAAATTTATACAATTTTCAAGTGATTTAGAAGTTTTCTGTAACATTCCAATACATACATTGGATTTTTTTTTTATCAAATATATAATACCGTTAATTAAATTTATGAATAATGTCAACAATTATTTGTTATAAGTCACATCAAACATTTATATCAAATGAATAAAAGTGGTTGTTTTTAAAGTACTTTAAGCTTTGATATAAAAAGCAACACCTCTTAAATTCGTGTATATGAAAATTTCTTATAATCTCGAATCATAAGGTGGTTTTTACATAATTTTGTATAGCCTTAAAAGATAAGATGGCCTCTACATTTCTAGCTTATGACTTTCATTTTCAACTTTACATAACATTTATTAACACTTCTTTAATATTGATATCCTTATTTGACTACATTTTAAATATCTTAATTATTTCTTAACTTAATAGTTACACTATATTTTAGTAGTAGCCTCCGGTTAACTATTGAGATATATATAAAATTTAATTTAATATCAAATATATTAACAGATAATAATAAAATTATATTAATAAAAATAAAGTAAAATAAGTGAAAAGAATATGAAAAATAACTACCAATGAATAAATAGAGAAGAAAAGAAAAAGATAAAAGATAAACAACTTTATAAAAAACATGTAAAAACAACGTTTGAAAATTTAACAAATAATTCTATTATATATGGTAAATTTTGAATTATGAAATATGGACGCAAAATAAAAAAATCATATTTTATATGTTTATAACAATATATAAAAAAGATACATAGTTTATATTTTGATATTTCTGTTTAACTCTTAATTATTAATTTTAAAATTAATTTATTTTATAAATAATTTATTTTTAACTATTTTTTAAAAACCTCTTTTATTTTTTATGATATATTCAAAACTTCTTTTTTATACATATTTTATTTTTCAAATTTTATATTTAAAATCTGTTTTAATAATTAATTATATATTTCTTATTTATCTTAACTAAAATTTTTATGAAAATTAAAAAAATCGAACAAACAATCACCGTCGGTATATTCTCTAGTAATTATATATATTATTATTGTTTATATTTATTTTAAGTTAATGCTGCAATAAATATGATTTAGTTGACTTTTCACTGGTCCAAAACTTTTGTACTTGAAACCACCACTATATTTCAGTGCTCACTTTAATAAATTATTATTTATTTTAACTACTATTTGTTTTCTTTTCTTTTTTTTAATGTTTCTGTCATAAAACTTAATGAAGTGAGTTAAGAAAGGTAATTTTTTATTTTATTGTATACTAAAATTTTGAAATATTTAATACTTTATTCTAGATTTCTAAATTTTGAAATAATTTTATTGTTTGAAGTTTTGGAAATGGAAACTAATTAATAATATGTATCTTTTTATATATTTTTTCTTAGTATAAAAAATTATTTTCAATATTTGATGTTTGCACGTGTTGTGGTGTGACTTGGGATAATCATACTATGTACACAAACAATTTATTACCTCTTTGTTTTTCCTTTTTTGTGGTGTGAAATGAGAGTTAAAAGAAGTAAATGATTAATGGATTCTCTTCACAATATAAATATTTTTCATATGAACTATTTTATGTAAGTAGTTGGAATAGTGAATCTATTACATGGCCAGTTCAAGGTTCTTTCTCATGTTGGTTCTCTTCCTGTTATCCTTTATTTTCAACATTCATCACTCTCATTCTCAAAACAAAACATGTCTGTCAGAAAACCAGAAACCCCTATTTGTATTTGGAGATTCTCTATTTGATTCTGGAAACAATAACTACATTAAAACCACCACATTTTTCCAAGGCAACTACCACCCTTATGGAAAAACTTTCTTCAAGTATCCCAGTGGAAGAATTTCTGATGGACGTGTAATTTCAGATTTTATTGGTATCTTTTCTTACAATGTTCTTTTATTTGATTTTATGAGACAAAGTGAAGCTCTTATTAGGTTAACTTTTTTTTATATCTTAATTTGGTGAGTCTATGCAAATGTTTTTCAGCTGAATATGCAGACTTGCCATTTAGTCCTCCGGTATACTTTAATGGAAACCTTCGTCAATACAGTTATGGGGTGAACTTTGCATCTTCTGGAGCCGGAGCTTTGCCTGAAACTAATCAAGGATTGGTACACTTCCTTTTCGCAATATTCGACAGGATTAAGTCTGTTTTCGGTCCTTAAACTTACATGCGAAATTAGAGTTTACCTCTGGAAAACTTTGATATATTTTGATCATAAAACTTAAAAAACAAATGAGTATAGTTCGTTTAATGAGTATAGTTCGTTTAATCTAATGACGTAAAATTTTTTGGGCTTGTTGAATGAGTTTCTTGATGAGATTTGAATTGGAACGTATCAAAATAATGCAAACAACTCAAACGTCATCTTAAAACGTGTTTATTGTATTAGGAAAATTTAAGGGTTAAGTATGTTCTTGGTCCTTTAACTTTTAGTGAATTTTGAAATTAGTCCATTTTGAAACTTTGGACCAATTTAGTCATTCATCTTTCGAAATACGTGAATTTAGTCATTTTAATCAAATTTCAGAATTGTATTTGAGTTGTTTATACTATTTGACATATTTTTGTTTTAATGTTAATTCAAATATTATAATATTATTATGAAACGCGCTTGAAATGTCAAATAAACTTAACAAAATTTTATTAAAATGACTAAATCCATGTTTTTCGAGAAATGAAAGACTAAATTGGTCTAAAGTTTCGAAATAAACTAATTTTAAAATTCACTGAAAGGTAAATGACCAAAAACATATTTAACCCAAAATTTGATACAGTTGAATTAAAGAACTATATTGGTTTATTTTTAAAGTTTGAAGTCCAAAACGTATCAAAGTTTTAAAGGGACAATTTCAGTTTTGTGTCGAAAGTTTAAAAACTAGAAACATATCTAACTTTTTTCTAAATTATTCATTAAAGAATCAAGCATTGCAAGATGTTTTTATAGAACATCTTCATCTCATCTTCTCTATCTAAATACATTGCTATTACTTGGATGTTATAGGTGATTGACCTGAAAACTCAAGGATTGTACTTCAAAAGAGTTAGCAAGCAATTGAGGCAGAAACATGGAGAAGACAGAGCCAAGAAATTGTTTTCCACAGCTGTTTATATTTTTTCCGTTGGAGGCAATGACTATGCATCCCCTTTCTATACAAACCCCATTAATGCCACTGTCGTCCTTCCATACCCTCCACAAAATTTTGTAGATTTCGTCACTCACAACATTACAACAGTGATCAAAGTAGAATCTAACCTTTGGGCGAATCATTGCACTAAAATTTCTCTCTCTCGATTGTTCTTCGTTCCCGTATCTGTTTGTAATTCTAAGAAATGATTTTTTGTGCAGGAGATTTACAATGAAGGTGGAAGAAAATTTGGGTTTTTAAATGTTGCTCCACTGACTTGTTCTCCGTTTCTAAGGACACTCGCGAGTGGAACATCCATAGAAGCATGTCTCAAAGCACAAGGCTCTGCTCTTGCAAGACTACACAATGATGCTCTTCCCAAATCACTTCGAAAGCTAGAAAGACAACTAAAGGGATTCAAATACTCAGTTTTTAACTTCTATGATGTGCTTCTGGAATTGATCAAGTACCCTTCAAAATATGGTACATACATACATGCCCTGAATTTTAGAAAAAGAAGCAAACTTCATATTTATTGCAGTGTGTGTGACATTGTTTTGTATTGTTTTCTGCTGCTGGTAAGGTTTCAAAGAGGGGAGTGTGGCTTGTTGTGGAGGTGGACCTTACAGAGGAGATTATAGCTGTGGAGGGAAAAGGGGTATTCAAGAATATGAATTATGCAACAATGTTGATGAGTATGTGTTCTTTGATTCTCCCCATCCATCGGAGAGAGCTGCTCAACATTTCGCTCAGCTAATGTGGAATGGTAACCAAGATGTGATTGAGTCTTACAATCTGAAGCAGTTGTTCCATCTTTAATATATAGTTAGATAAATTTAGTCCTTTGCAGGATAAAACACAAATAATTGTTGGATGCAGCATGATTGAATAGAATATATATATATATATATATATATATATATATATATATATGTGTGTGTGTGTGTGTTTATTGTAAAAGTATAATAAAAGTCAACTCTTTAGAGAATCAGTTCTACCTAAGGATAAAACATGGAATGACATTTTCTGAATGTACTTTTCATTTATGAAACAAGCTTGGTTCTCTTTGATATCAAAATGAAAACACCACTGTGATGAATATTCAAACACGCATTTAGGAGAGATGTGGTTGTTTGCGAATTTATATGATTCAATTTTTCTAAAAGAAAATTTAATTTAATTAGAATTTGTAAAGTTAATTTTGCGTGAAGCTGAATTCATAGAACTAATTTTGAATTAAATAATTTATGTTAAATGAAGGACTATAAAGAAAAACAACCCAAAATTTAGCTGAAGAAAACTTATTCTTCGTTTTGTAACAGGAGTAAAGTATTGACGAGTAGAAAACAAAAATGAATAACAAGAACACTTGCAAGTTGGCTACCATCTATGCACCGATGATGGAACAAATTTTATGTCATTGTTGAAACAAAAATATTATTATGTTGTTTTAAGAAAATCACAAGAACGACAAGAGTTATAACTTAAGTTTTTACATTATCATTAATTTAATTATGTAAAAATTTATAAAAAAAACAATCAATTTATAATGTAAAACTTTGTTTGATCTTATGCATCTAAATTTGAATGAAGAAAAAAATAGTAGTAAACAATGGAATGGACCTTCTTTTTCTATTAAGTTTCATTCTTGTTTAGAGAAATGAAACCCGGAGACATTTGTTCGGTTTACTTCCTCTATCTTCATACAAGATTTTAAAGGGAAATTAGAAACACTTGGACAAACAAGTTTTCATTTGTTCTTGCACTAATTTCGGGAATTTGACGCCAAATAACATTATAACTTAAATCATTTTTTCAACAAAAAAAAAAAGTATCTAAATATAAATTATTTCACTTCAAACACACGTGTTCTGCATATACGATTGCTAGGTCCAAAAGTAAGTTTCGTTTTGGTTGGGACTTGGGGAAATAAGTTATTCACTTTGTAGAATCACTTTTCAATTAAAGACTGTATTCTTTCAACTTCAACTAAAATTCATTTTACAAAATTAAGATGATTCAAATCAAATTTCCAAGCACTTGATACAAACGCTCTTAAAAGACAAGAATAAGCTAGTAGAAGATTTATTTATTTACCACTTATTTTTATAGTTCCTCACTGCTGCTAACGTGAAAATCTTGAATCCAAAAGTAGTCCTTTTAAAAAGTAAACATTTCTTCATTTGGCCTAATAGCCGATTGCAACATTCCCTCTACTAAAACATAGCAGAGCTTTATAGGGAACAGAAAAACACTTTCTATCTCGTTAGTCTCAGCACGGTGAAGCAAACAACATAACCACAAAAAAGGTATATGAACTATTGACTAGAAATGGCGCCAGATAAGATAAGAACTTACTCTCACCAGTTCACAAACTGATTAAATCACCGGAAGAGAA
>Ga0214543_1008360_pt1 | contig 17006 bp, 9 predicted proteins | sample CNSS2metaG_FD_160094 | JGI IMG/M metagenome (GOLD analysis project Ga0214543, IMG submission 160094) | Root nodule microbial communities from cowpea collected in UCLA plant growth center, Los Angeles, California, USA - CNSS2 | ecosystem: Host-associated > Plants > Roots > Nodule | place: USA... | reverse complement strand
AAAAAAAAAATTGTTTTTTTTTTTTTTTTAATATTTCAGTTTAATTATTCAAAAAAATAAAATAAAATCATGAACTATGAAGATGGTGTGGGGGTTGGTGGCTTAAACCCTAGTACAAGAAGCCGCTTCTTCCAGACCCTCCTCTTTATTCTCATAAACCCCACGCACACTCTCCATTTCTCACTTTGCCTTTGCACTAGGTGCTCCATTGCTGCATTTTCTTTACTTTCTCTCTTAATTTTTCATATTCCCATCATGTATCGCTTTGCTTCTAGCCTCGCCTCCAAAGCAAGGTCACCCTCTTATCCACTCTTGCTTCTGTTTGTTCTTTTTTATTCCTGTGTTGTTTGGAAGTCAAAATGTTCCTTTGGGTCACAGAAAATCTTGCAAAATGGATCAAAATTTGATTTTTTTTAATCATTACCTCACTGGGTATTGTGTGTTTGATTCTTACATGTTGGGTGCTACGTTGTGGGTTTGGAGGCTAACACTTGATTGGGATTGATTGGGTTTTTTTGACTTTGAATTGCTGTTTCTTTGGTTGCAGAATTGCTAGGAGTGGCAGCAAACAGGTGGAATTCTAGTTCTTTAATGACACTTTTTTATAGTATTGTAACGCTGGCATTTGAAATTTGAGATTTTATTTTTGGAGATTTGTGTGAGTGAATCCTTAGTCTTTTCTGTTTTGTTTGTCTGTTCTCTTTTGCTGCATGATTTAGGTTGGAAGTACGTTGAGCTGGAGGCGAAATTATGCGGCTAAGGACATTAAATTTGGTGTGGAGGCTCGGGCTCTGATGCTTAAGGGTGTTGAAGAACTTGCAGATGCTGTCAAAGTAACCATGGGTCCCAAGGTAACCGAGGGGATTGTTTGATTGCTTCTTGAGTTTGTTGTTTTCTTAAAATCATTGTTGATGGGGGAGTGTTAATATTTGTGAAGGAGGTAGAGTAAGGGGTAAGTGTAGAAGGATTGTCACTTATGTATTATTGTGGCTGCAATCTCATTTGTTTAAGAAGTCAACTTTTTGCTTTCGAGGGACAAAACCAGTATTTTACAAAAGAATGAACGACATTAATGCTAGTCTGTTTTGAGGTATTGCCATTGTTCAATAGTTGATTAATGTTGAATTTATTCTCTTTAAGGGGCGTAATGTGGTAATTGAGCAAAGTTTCGGTGGCCCTAAAGTAACTAAAGATGGAGTAACTGTTGCAAAGAGCATTGAATTCAATGATAAAGTGAAGAATATCGGTGCCAGTCTCGTAAAGCAGGTTGCTAATGCTACTAATGATGTGGCTGGTGATGGTAAGCTGATATATCTAACGCTTTTATTATTTAGTAATTTCAATTTTACCATGACTGAATAATGAGGGAGCATTTTAATTGTTTTGCAGGAACCACATGTGCCACGGTCCTTACACGAGCCATATTTACCGAGGGCTGCAAATCAGTTGCAGCTGGAATGAATGCAATGGACCTGAGGCGTGGTATAAGTATGGCTGTTGACGCTGTTGTAACAAACTTGAAAAGCAGAGCTCGCATGATTAGCACATCCGAAGAAATAGCACAGGTTTGTGGAACCTCTTTGTTAGAATCTTTCCTTGCACATTGCAGGGGATGCTAATATGGACTTAAGTTTTGAATTTGAATTGTCAGGTTGGTACAATATCTGCTAATGGAGAGCGAGAAATTGGTGAGCTGATTGCCAAAGCTATGGAGAAAGTTGGCAAAGAGGGAGTTATCACCATTTCAGTAAGTTCTAATCTGATCATGCTATTTATTGGTGTTTTATATGCCTGTTTTACTTGTAGAAAGATTTTTATTTTTATTTTTATTTTTATTTTTGCTGTTTTACTTTTCTCTGTGGAAATAAGTGAGCGTTGTTTAGTTGTTTTGAATTTTTACTCCTTTCATATTTTTAGCTTATTATAAGCCTTGATCATGGAACTATTTCAGGATGGCAAAACTTTATATAATGAGTTGGAAGTTGTTGAAGGAATGAAGCTTGACAGGGGCTACATATCTCCTTATTTCATAACAAATGATAAGAACCAGAAATGTGTATGTTCTTTCTTATCTATGTAATTCACAACATTAGACTATTTATGGCAGTTTTTGATATCCCTTGCTCATGAATCTTTGTTTTATATATACTTACCATGCATGTCTTGTTCCTGTAGGAACTTGAGGATCCCCTCATTCTAATCCATGAGAAGAAAATCTCAAGTATAAATGCTGTAGTTAAAGTTTTAGAGTTAGCTTTGAAGGTGAGAAGTGCCATTCCCTTTCTTTTGCATCTGACTTTTAAAATATTGATATTGGCTGTTGACACCTACTCTCTTTTCCAGAGACAAAGACCATTATTGATTGTTGCTGAGGATGTTGAAAGTGATGCACTTGCAACACTTATTCTAAATAAGCTTCGGGCTGGAATTAAGGTTTGTATTGCCTGCTTGGCTGTAGGTTCCTAAAACTTTGTATTGTTAATTTTGTGGAGTTGAGCTTATATATGAAGCTTTGCTTGTAGGTATGTGCAATTAAAGCCCCTGGTTTTGGTGAAAATAGGAAGTCCGGTCTTCAAGATCTTGCAGTTCTAACAGGAGGAGCAGTAAGTTTACTGTTTTGAGGTTACTGCTGCATTAAAATTTATTTTGTTAACTTACTAATGATACCTTTTCTGTATCCCAATAGCTTATCACTGAAGAACTTGGCTTGAAGCTTGAAAAAGTGGATTTGGATATGCTTGGCACTTGCAAAAAAGTAAGAATTTAGCTTTATTTGTAAAACATTTGAAGGCACTGTAGAACTTTTAATGTTGTTTACTGGTTCTGGTTGAGGATGTTGAATTTCCTGTAGCAACTCTCTTGTTTGATATTGGAATATATTTTTGTTGTGTTCTCTGTTCTTATGATGGAAGTACATAGGGTTAGTATGGGCAACTCACTTAGGTTCTCATTGTTGCAGATAACAATTTCTAAGGATGACACTGTCATTCTTGATGGAGCTGGTGACAAGAAAGCAATTGAGGAAAGATGCGAACAGGTTTGACTGAGTTTATTTATAGATTTGGTTTCCCCATTATACATGTATTCTATGTTCCGTCAACATGTCAGATTTAATGCCACATCTGATTTGTTTGTGATGACTTTTTTTGACAAACAGATTAGGTCAGCAATTGAAAATAGCACCTCAGATTATGACAAGGAAAAATTACAAGAAAGATTAGCCAAGCTTTCTGGTGGTGTTGCAGTGCTCAAGGTATACCTACTTTTTTCATTTTGTTTTAATGGTTTGTCCGTTGTGAAAATCCCACTGAGGTTCTACGTTGACAAGAGTAACATTTGAGAAATAACTTACTACAGATTGGAGGAGCCAGCGAAGCTGAAGTTGGTGAAAAGAAGGATAGAGTGACAGATGCCTTGAATGCAACTAAGGCTGCTGTTGAAGAGGGCATAGTACCTGGTAAAATATCAGTGCATACAGTTGATTAGTTTTACAATCATGAATCAGATCTGACCTCAATTTGTTCTGATACTTCAGGTGGCGGTGTTGCTCTTCTATATGCATCAAAAGAGTTGGATAAACTTCAAACTGCTAACTTTGATCAGAAGATTGGCGTCCAGATTATCCAAAACGCTTTAAAGGTTTGTTTTTTGAATTGCTCTTCTGCTCCTCATATTACATTTTTGATTCTGACACTTGTGCAAGCAAAACTTGCTCCAAGATTTTTTTCTCATCCTAGTGTTCATTCTACTGTATGAGTTTATATTCCTAAGATCCATGTTGTTAAAGACTTTTAACTGAAATTGCTAATATGGGTTGTCATTCTATATTGCTTGTCCCCAAATATAATGCAGACACCTGTGCTCACAATTGCATCAAATGCGGGAGTTGAGGGTGCGGTTGTTGTTGGTAAACTATTGGAACAAGGTGATAATGATCTAGGATATGATGCTGCCAAGGGTTAGTGTTCTTTTATTTCATTTTCCCTGGTTGTGTTTTCATTCCTCGTCAGCAGAGAGACTGATTTTGCTGATGCATTTTTATTTTTGTTTTTCTGTTCCGTAATTAGGCGAGTATGTGGATATGGTTAAATCCGGAATCATTGACCCATTGAAGGTGATTAGGACAGCCTTGGTTGATGCAGCAAGGTAGGATATTCTGTAATTTTATGTTGATATTGATGCATTTTAACTATTTGTTTGTGATGTACTTGGTTATAACTTCTAGATTTATATTGATACATTTCTACTCTGGGTTTTTAAAATGGTGTCATGTGTACTTTTTTGTTGTTATGTAGATTGCTTAATGTTTATGACCCTTTTTCTGCAGTGTATCATCTTTGATGACAACAACTGAAGCTGTCGTGTCTGAACTTCCTAAGGATGATAAAGATACCCCAGCTATGGCCGGTGGAATGGGTGGCATGGGTTATTAACCGGCTTCGATTGATTTGATCGCACCTGAAGACAAAGAATTGGTGCTGATTACAACCTTTTTTTAGCTGAATTATTTGTGAAGGCATCACTGTAATCATAGTGAGAGAACGAGATGTAGGTAAGTAAAATTGACTGCAATAATTCAAATTAAAAGACATTTATTTGTAACAATTTTTACCTCCCAAATCAAGGTATTGTTCCGGGAAAGTTGTTTGTTTAAGGTATTCTTGATCTTCCGATCGATCATATTTAGCACCAATATCCGAAACTGGAAACAATCGTCATAATTTATCTTTTATCCGACCTAGCTATAGTTTTTACAATGTAACGATTTGACATAAGTACCTCGATGAATCATGGTCATCTGAACGAAAAGTAGAACTAAGTTTGTTTCCCATCTGGTTACGGTTTTCACTTTTATTGTCTCCTGATGATCGAGATGTGCTTTATTCTGTTTAGTTTGGATTTTATCATTAGTGCAGAATTCCATGACCTGGGGAACAGTAAAGGAACAGATAGGTCTGAAATATGTGCCAAACCAATTCTTAATACATTGACATACACCATACATATAAGTCATTGGAAATGAACTGTTTCAAAATTTCCCTAATAAATAACACCCTTCTAGAGATATTCAGATATACACACGCTGTATCGTTTTTTAAGCTTATTCTTATTCTTCTCTCAGCCTCATTTGCCTCTACGCCGATTTTTTGTTGTTGCGCAATTTGAACAGTACCATTTTCCTTTTGGTTGCTCTTTCAGACCAACACAACCGAAATGAAACCACTCTATTTTGCACTGTAAATTTAAATAGATCAAGGAAATGATGTGTAAGCATTGTAGGTAAAATGGACAAAAAATGTATTTGGAAAAAATAAACACCTACGTTGGGGTTATCACATGCAACCATTGCTCCATAGCTAACTTGATTACAAAAGCAGTATGTGGGTTCATTTGGATCAACAGGTAAATCTAAATCCATGCCAGTTGGCTTTGCTGTGGTCTGTGCTTCTGTTGCCGCCGCTGTGACCAATGTGGTTTGGCGTGTTCTGGAGAGTTAATTCAAAATATGCATCAGCTTGTAACTTTTTTGTAAGCTCTTCGTAATCGGAAAACAGGAGAACAAAAAGAGAAAGCTAAAATTATTATTACCACTCGTCATTATATTAAATGTTTTAGGGAAAATGCTGTTTTGAGAGTAAAATGAAATCTGCTGCTGTTGATCATTTCCGATATTGATTAGATATTAGGAATTATAAAAATAAATTCCGATATTTTATTACATCATAAAGATTTTTCATTATGAAAAACATTTCTGAAAATAAATTTGGCTTCCAAAATAAGTAGTATTTTGAGGATCTAGAACTTTCATATACTTGGTACTTAGGATTAATTGAGGTTCAACTACATATAGAGATGCTATGATTGATGACAGTAAGGTATCCGGACAGCGATGTACAAGCACATAACAACAAGGAAGTATAGCATAATGTCAAATGTCGTGAAAGTATTAAATGAAGAAAAGGCATATAAACATGGGATGATAGCAGGAGAACATCATACATTTCTTACAGCAAAATTGACATCTGCCTATTCATTAACTTCTCTGACTCGATGCTTTTAGGTATCACAAATTGAATTCAAGTAACAAAAACATTCTATTCTTCACCAAGCGTAAAGTAGAGACTGGGAGCAGGTACAGGCACTGTTGCTAATAATTAAGAAAAAATATATTTAGTATCATGGCACTAAGCATCTTCCCTGTCAAGAGTACGTTCAAAAAAGGGAAGAAGGTTATTGTTTTCAATGTGGCCACTGGCAAGCCATTTGGGATTCTATTTTAGGGGGGAGAAAGATAATTCAAAGGTCTTGAATTCATGAAACCAAATTCAGTGCTGATCAGCAAGGAGTAGTTTCCTTATTTTAGGCCTTGAGGACAAGGTGGTTTACCGGGAGTCATTGATAGGACCAAATCTGATTCAGGCCCTTATAATTTGCAATAGGAAGTTATTTTTGCATCAATTTCGGATTAGGCAGTTATAGGTTATTATGACGTGACAGTTATAAGTTATTTTATATTAATTTGGGTACAGACATTAGAGGAACTGAGGTATGATATTGTTAGGTGGAAACCCCGAATTTGTACTCGAGAAGTAATTCTGGAGTTCAGCACAAAACAGTACCATAAAGGCAGGATTCTTATTTAGGAAATGCATGTGTGACAGTCAAAAAGCAAAAAGGATAATTTATAAGCTATTACAAAATCGATTAAAATGATTTCTAGAAGAGTTACATACTTTTTTCGCCCTCCTCTACCAGTCCCACTTTCATTACCCCTTCCAGATTTTGTATTACCCTCTGGTCCTGAAGCAGGCACTCCAGCTATTGCAGCATTTTCTCTTTCTGTCATTAATCATATAAAATTAGGTTTTATTAACAAATAGAATTAGTTTGTCATCAAACACCATATACTTCAACTATATCACATAAAAAGACTATTAATAACATTTACAATACAGATTATGAGCTGCACAAAAAAGGTAGGAAGTGCAGTACCACGTCGAAGCTCCTCATCAAACTTTTTAAGATACTGATCAAGGTATTGTATGTGTGTGTCTACCTGCAACAAAATGATGAATATGTAATTACTAAATTCATGAAATTAAAGTACGAAACCAGTTTCCACTAACTTCACTGCAAATTTATCCCAATATCTATTCCTGAACTGGATTTCTCTTACCAAACGATAATACTTGCATATATAACTCTTTACCCAACTCCCAAGATCTTAAGCCAAATGAAGTGTGTAATAAAAGGAAAATAATATACACAAACCATGTTTGTATAACTGTTTCACAGGCAATGAACACTTGAGTGTAACTAAAATCTTTGACAACCCAGAAAAGAAAAAAGAAACTAGTAAAGAAACAAAAATACAGATAGCAGGGTTGCATAAATACAATCTTTTGATCTAGTTATATCACAGTAGGTATTACAAAAAGAACGCAATATCAAAGTCCAGGCTGATATATTCAAAGACAAGCATTAACGAAGGTCTTAAAAATGAACATAACAAGAGAAATGTGGACTACCAAATCATATGCCTGGACAGCCAAGGCTACTTTTTCATCAGCAACCCTGATACTATGCTTTTGCTCATCAAGCGCTTCATCAGAGAATCTAATAACTGAAGTATCAGGTGTAATGTTTCCAGACCTAACTCCCCGCCTAATATCTTCAATTTCATGTTCACAACGCTGTTCATTTTGCCTTTGAATATCTGTTTACACACATCACAATGCTTATGTTGAGTGGAAAAAGACCTCAGATGTGATATGATAAGAGTAGAAACAGACACACACAACTACGCTTTTCTTCTTTTTCCTTTATCAATACAAGAATGGGCATTGTAGATATTGATCATAAATATGAAAAATAGTACTCTGTATCTTTAATTTAATATCTAATACGTAATCATATTTATGAGTAATCACCAGCAAGATCATGAACATATAACATATTGTAAATGTAGAGTGCGAACTTTAAGCTTATCGCAACCTCACAAATAGGTTTGCAACCCACTTGTATACTACATTTTTTATTTTGTCTTTAGTCAATATAAGATCTCCAACACACCCGCTCATGCTGAGGACTAAATATCCCAAAGGATTAGATATTTGTGAGTGGTGTAATAGCAAGTAACAGAATAAGTCTAACAAACTTTATTAGCATATGTTGCGAAACCATCCTATAAATTGGATTTTAAACCTAATCCAACTTCAGAAAAATTGACTTGCAAAATAAGATTTGCACTACTTATACACTATAATTTGGTCATTTCTTTAGTTGACGTGAGTTCTCTAACAATAACATTGATTGGACCATAAGGTCTTCAAAATTCCAAACACAAACTTATCATAATGGACTGAAATTACCATTGGAAGTTAAAAATTCTAGTCTAACCAATGTTTAACATTATAATTGTAGCATTTCGCTCAGCATTATAGTGGCACCACTTTGATCGGTACAGAACCTTGCCCGGAACTCTGTTGAAAGCTTTATTCACACAACATTCCCTTCTCTCTCATACCATCTATTTTGAGACAAACCACTAAAAAACTCCAATCCTTTCTGTTGTTGTTTCCAGCCACTCCCACTTCTCAATTTTGCATGCACTCTGTTATGTCAATTGTGTGCTCATCCTCTACTTCTTTCAGTTCTCACAAAAGTTCTACTAAAGGTCTGTATCCTCCCTCTGCCCCTGTTCTGTTGCACACCCTTCTTTTTTATTTGTCTCTTGTTCTGTTCTGCCACTCGCCCCTTTTGTTCTTTGTTTGGGTTCTATTTTGAATGTCTTTTTTATAATCAGTCACTCTTTAAGCAGCTGTAGCATCACCCACTAGGAGGCTTATACTTGTAAATTTCTTTATTTCAGTTCTTATTGATTTGTGTATTTAGCTTAAGAATGTAGCTTCTGATTATTAATTATAAATATATTTTTCATCATGCATATATTTTGTTATTTTAGCATTTATATGTATTTAATGTAATTATTCAGCCTGTATCTACAATCCTCATAATAGTGATTATCCCACTATCTGCTATCACACTATCATGCTATAATCACTATGTGCTACTATCTCCGAATAATAACTATGCTTCCAGATTTGTCTATGCAAGGATTCATATACTATACCAAATGATTGATATCAACCTAGTATCCCGCTTACTTTAGCAAGAGAGAATGTGCAACAATGATCTCGAAAACAAGTTTTTGAATCCTGGTGACCACATTCCACGGTTTACTGAAATCAACTATGTACGGATGACAATACAAATTCTTTGGGAAATTCAACCATCATCTGATATCTAAATAAAAATAAGAAAATGATGTTAGTTACTATTAGTTCATAGCTACTTGGTAAAAGCAAATTGATGTTAATTCTGACAAGAGTGCACTGCATAAATTCTATGATCTCTCAGTTTCTCTCTTCTTTCTCTGTATCTTCTATATTCTTCTGTTCTACTCTTCTTCTTGTCCCTTTTCTCGCCATGTTTTCCAAAGGGTCCCTAAAGCTCAATCTTGCTCTTAGGTACTAGAGGCCCTATAGGATTCTGGAAAATGTAGGTCCAGTTTCCTACAGTTACATCTTTCCAAAAACTCAAATAAACCCAACATTTCATCACTCCTAATGCAAGTGATGTCAATACCCTTTGGAAATGGTAGGTCCAGATGCCTACAAGTTACAGCCATGCATAGTGTCTTCTTCCTGAAAAGATCCCAACAAACATATGAAAAGGAAGAAGATTCTTATCATCACAATATTTGGTGCTCTAGTGTGGTTTTGCTTGAAGAGGAGGCTACATGTATTCATCTATTCAAGTTTCAGCAGCAATTCCCAATGTTTGAGATGTTCAACCTTTGAGGACAAAATCTTCATTTTGGGATATTGATATGTGAAGATAAATAAGAAAATTATATTAATGAATTATGTTTGATAGCTGCTCACAAATAAGGTAGGATGTTTTGTGCTTTTGTTTCTCTCCTCTTGCCCAATATCCTCTCTATTCTTTTATCTTTCCTCCACTTCTAGTTATGTCTCTCAATTTCATTATATTTCCCTCCTAAGTTCTATATTTTTATCGGTCAATAATCACATCCTAATAGACAAGTGCATTCAGTCTCAGGTACATAGAATGACATAAAAGCCACCAACCTACGTAGCATTGCTTGAAAATAGAGTTTTTACTTGTCATCATGGGATAAAGGGAAAGAAAGAGTAAATAGTCATATTATCTCCCATTCAATCACAATTATCAAGTATGACATGTTTATTGATTTTTACAACTACTTCACCATTTGTACTTGGCATGATTTGATTTCTCATTGTTTCTCATTGTTTAAGTGTGAATCGATTTTTTCGTTCACTGCCAGCACATTAAAATTAAACTAAAGAAGAAAAAAATGCAGACTCTTTAATAAGCACATACATGAGAAGTGCATAAATAAATAGAATTATAACACTACAATTACCCTGTAAGCTCTTATCCAAGTCACGTAACAACGCATACTTCTTTTGAAGTATAACAGGCAGTGAATCCAAATCTACAGAAGAACACAGAACAAAAGACGTTTGTTGTTGCGAAATTGAAAGCACAAACACAATCAAACCCTAAAAATCCAAAAGAGAAATGGTGAGAGATAGAGGAAGGAATTACTGGCTTGAAATTCCTCAAGGAACGACATTAGGGTTTGCAACAGGGCTGAGGGGATAACTTCAATTTTAGTTTAAGATGAAAAAAATATTAAATGTAAATTCTGCCTCACTCTTTTGAGTCACGACTTTTAAGAATCTTCATTATTTTAATTTTAAGGATTGGATTTATACATTCAATTGTTGCAATTAATTAAATTAATTCCAAATATTGGTTAGGTAATTATTGTAAGAATTAACATTTTAATTATATAGAAATAAAAATACATCCATGATATTCGTATTTGTGTTTAGTTTTTTTTCTTCTTATAATAAAAATGTAATTATTATAATTATAAAAATATGAATATAAATAATTGTTATAATTTTATTCTAGGTAATTTTTATTTATTTTATGGATATTTTTTACTATAAATACTTATTTTAACTTGAAAAAAAGTTACATTAAAAAAAAGTTTTTTTTTTTTAATTTAAGATATAAATTTAAAAAAAATAGTGAAACAAATAAAAAACAAATTACTATGTACATGAAAAGAAAATTTAAGAATGATGTAGATAACTAACCAAAACATATAAACCTATAATGAACTCATATTTATATTTTTATTATACTTGGTAAAAGCATATTGTATATTCACAATTTTTTTATTCCTTAAAAATATATATAATTCTATTATTTCTATGACTAATTAATTAATAAAAAGAGATAATACAATTTAATGTGTATATGTATAGTTTTATAAAAAATAGTATTTTAAAAAATATGTAATCATTTTTTTTTGAAAGAAAAATTATTTAATTATCTTGAAATAAGAAAAGTATACAATTATTATTTTATAAAATGAAATGAAATTATTTTTATTTATTAAAGAATAAAATCATCCAATTTCAGGAAGATAAAAAGAAGTTACCAAATGATTTTCTTTACATATTGTGTAGGTCAAAATAATATAAATTTAAGAATTAATATAATTTTATAATTTATATATTTTTACTATTTTTATAAATAATTAATTAAAAATATAAAAGTAATATAATTTAAAAACATATATATTTTTATAAAAACAGTATTGAAAAATTATATAGAAAAAGTTGATTAATTAGTAAAAATTATCTAAAAATAATTTAGTCAATGCTATTATTTTCTTGTATGAGGATATAATTGATAATGATTCGTTATTTAATAAAGACAATAATGTTTTTGATGATAAGTATGGAAAATACTATAACATAATTTTTATTAAAATATGGTTATAGTTATTTATAAATTGTTATATTTTGTATTTTTGTCTCTATACTTTTTAATTTTAATCCTAATAATTTGTTGTTGTTGTTTAGTTTAGATAGTATTCTGAATACTAATATTTTATCATAGATAACAAAATATTATGGACGAGAAATATTTGTCAGGAATTGAATATAAAATTACATAATTTAGATAATCAAAATATACTAAATACTACAAATTATTACAAGATTTTCTTAAAATTAGATTAATTTTTAAATACATTCTAGTAAAAATAGATTTGATACAATGTTTATGTTTTATATGTTGAATCAAAAGTGAAAGACAAGTATCTTTTATAATTGATTTTCCATATACGTAATAGATTTTGACAGACAAATCTTCTGTATTCTTATACATGTATAAGTATTACTGGGTAAATATTATTTTTAACTTATTTTTATCATTATATTTAGAGTAAATAAAATTAATATATATATATATATATATATATTAATTTTGTCTCATATTTCGATTTATTTTTTTCAAAGATAATAATTATAATAATATAATACATGACACATGTATCATTTTTTTTAGTCATTACACATTATCCATTAAATTCTTATAGATTAATTATCATTATTAATTTAATGAGAAAAATTAGATTAACTCGATTTAACAAAAAAATATATGATGGAATTGAAAAATAAAAATAATAAAAATAAAAATAAAAAGTGTTATATATAACTATTCTTTCTCTATTAAAATATTAAGATTTATTGCTTTTTTTTTATTATTGTCAAATATGAGTTAAAGTTATAATTTAATAAAGAAAAATAAAATGACTTAAAGTTATAATTTTAGTAAAAATAGGTAAAAATAATAACACATAAGAAAAGATTAATGATTTCATCTTCACCTTCTTCCTTCTTATTTCTTAAATTAATCAAAATACTTGCTACCTTTGGACTTTTTACTTTTCATAAACATATTTTTGAAATTAATTCTTATCAACTCTCACCAAACATACTTTGGGTGGTTTCACAAATAAACTCCTCAGTTGCAAGTTTTCTGACTCATACCTAACTTCAACATATATTCAAATTCTTTACAAATAAGTTAATTGTGTTGAAGAATTACGGCAAAGTATACAGCAAGGAAACTTAAAGTTTTTATGCAAATAAAAAAAATATACAGACTTAATTGAGGTTTCTACAATTATTTTGATTTTTTTTTTCATTTTGAATAAATTAGAGTTTTATCATGTATGTTCATGTCATTCAAACTAAATTCATAGTTAAAAAAAAAAGTATAAAATAGTTAATAAATTAAAACATAAACTAATTTATACAATTTTTATTTAAATTATTCTCAACTTTGAGATCTAGAAAAGAGGATAAAAAGTGGTATATATATTTTTCTAAAAATGATGATCGATTATTTTTTTACTAAAATATTGAATTATAAATAATTTTATAATAATCGAGTTTCATTTTATAAAATTATTTTTTTCTCTTAAAAATTTTTTTAGAACATCTTCTATCTTTTTTCTAGGTTTCTGATCAAATCGTTAATTCTTTTGATAATAAAAAAACTACTAGTGAAATCACTGTAGAGAGTTCTTCATATTTGTTTGATTAGAATTGAAAATATGACGAGTTCATTTTTATTTTATTTTAGAGATATCTTAGCATTTTGAGGTACATTTGGCTAGGATGACCATGTATTGATAGAAAAAACGTGTCATCATGAAGAACATCATCATCTTTTACCTTCGAGAATCACTTTACCTATAGAGAGAAATAAGATTAACATAAGAAACATAAAAATATAACATGGAAACTCCAAAATTAGATAAAATGTCTAATGACAACTAGAGAATAATAATATCTGAAAATTTGTACAACACATAAACAACTTTTTCATGTCATTTGACCCCAAGTGCACCCACACCCCTTAAAGCAAGAATTTAACTATATCTCACAACACTATACTACAAGAGTATAAGAAAAGTCAAATACAAGCTTAAAATATTTTTTACAAGGACTAGAAACACCATAAACACAGAGTCCATTATATAACTATTATCCCCACTCTCTTGCTTATATCCTAGGTGATTTAAGACTTTTTAAGATGCATTATTTTCATCAGCCCAACATGCATGTGCCTTAAATATGCGCAAAGTGAATCTATGCTGAATTTTGATCCTAGTGATAGACTTAGTTATTTGATATGATGTTTGTGTAGGTAGTTAGAGGATTTGTGTGATTTAGAGCTTTAGGAGTACCTATAGAGAAATAGGGAGTTTCTATAATAGGCAAGGGTAGCTAGTTTGAAATTAAATTATACTCATGATTGATGAATCATGAATGATATGGTGATGATTTGTGATGAATTGGATGTGTGAAATTTGTTTTAGAATAATAAATTGCATGTATAAAGTGCCTTGATGAATTGATTGCCTAACAAGTGATTTTTGAGTTGTTTGTCTTGATGGTACATGTGAATTAGTTGTGTGACTTTATTGAATTTGTTTAAGGTTGTTTGATAAGTAAATTATGCATGTTTCTAGGGGAAATGATTAAAAAGCTTTGACAAATTGGTCAGGAATACATTGTTAGTAGAATTGAACTACATAATTATGCAAACTCACTAGACGAGCATATGGCTCGATGCTCACTAAACAAGAATGCATAATTTGCTAGTCAGAGAGCTCGAACGTTTTGATTCATAGAGCGAGTCATTCTCCGTTGGGCGAGCTTATCAAAAGCAATCCCATTGGGTATACTCGGTGAGTGAGTCAAAGCTTGATTGGGCGAGTCTAAAATTGCTGAAAACATTAGAGCAAGGTATGCACTTGCCTTGCTGAGCGCAAGAGTCTCACTATGACTCTCTCGTTGAGTGAGCATGTATGCCGCTGAACGAGAAGGTTTTAAGCAAAATCGGAAAGCATCAAGGTAGCCTTCTTATTGGGCGAGCAGTATGGTCACTAGGCGAGTTCCTTTTAGGGAACACTCGCTAAGTGAGACATGTTTTCGTTGAGTGAGAATATACTAATATGAAATTATATAAATAGTTTAAATATGGTAGTTTTTGTTATGATTGATATGAATTGAATGGAAGGAGGAAGTAGTGATTCCTAGGGTGGGAATACTGTCATGGTTGTATCATGTAGTGAATTTATAATAGAGACTGAAATGAGATGATTTTGACTCTACTAGTGGTCAGATTCATTGATATGGGTAAACTTACTAGTGGTCAGATTCATTGATATGGGTAAACTTTGGCTGAGAATTTTAAGTCCATTGAGCTTAAGCCCTAAAAGCCCCAACATCACACAATATCAAGTTTTAAAAGAGTTATCAACTTGTGTAACCTATTGGTAAGTGCACAAAATCAATTGTAAATCGAATAAAGAGTTATTGTATTTATAAGGATTTAACAAGTATATTGGTAGTTTATTTTTAGGATTTTTGTATGAAAATATTGATAGTAGTATATATTATATAAATTAAGTGAAATGGAGGCCATGCTTGATTTTCATCACATGTTCTACTACACCAGTAGTGATTTTGTCTATACTATACAAATTAATCAATGTCTTGGAAGTACTCTAAGGTAGATGTAGGCCCATTCCTGCAGCCTATAACTAAGAACTTCAAATCCAATGTGATTCCTCTAGTCCTAGTTTAATGAATTCTTGTTGTAATATTAATTAATTAATTTGTATAAAATAATAAAAAATTACGGTAAAGAAAACATAATATCATCAAATATTCAATATTAAGAGGATAGTTATTTCTTCGATATCAAATATTTAGAAAAAAATTATAATTGTATGCATTTCAAACTAGAATACCAAATAAAATTAAATGAAAACCAAAACACTTATTAAATTTGTAAACATAAATGGAACCTAGTTGATAAAATTTAAAAAAATATGAAAGAAAACAAATATTCAAATTAAAATATATTTTAAATGTATGTTTACTTCACTCTTTTAAATTCTAATGAATATCTTTTTGTATACAATAATAAAAGTTATAATACATCATTTGATCAAAATCACGCAAAGAAAAAATATTATACTAATTGTAATAAAATTTTAACGTACATCTTGTATCTTTTGAACTTCCATATATGTTGGATGATGATAAAAAAATGATGTCAATTACATTAATTTTTAATATTATAGTAAATAAAATTTATTTATAAAATTATAGTGACAAAGTTACAACATGATTGATAATGAGTTAGAAAATAAAAAATAATTACATAAAATATATCAAAATAGTATTCTACATGATAAAAATAAACAAAAAATTATTAAATGTGTGTCTTACAAACAATTTGAGAGACTATTGAATGAAATCACACAAAAGAAAACAAATGTATAATTAATGGTATTATAAGATGAAAAATATCAACACAGTCAATCGTTGAGAAATAACAAAAATTGTTTTAGCAAAACAAAAAAATTCTTTAAATGAATCACAAATTAATAATAATTTAGTAAAGAAGATAAATCATTTATATTACCTAGTAAATGAAATATTTATGCTATTAAACAATTAAATTGAGAGTATTAAACATTCCATGTGAAAGGAAAATATATAATAAATAAAGATATTAAAAAAGAATAGAAATATTCATATGTGAGACATAAAAAATATTTAATTGACATACATCATTTGAACATAATTGCATAAAGATTACGATGAGATGAAATATATATTGGAGACGCGAATGAATTTCATGACAAACCAAACAATTTGAAGAAATAAAAAATAAAAAGTTTGTAGTAATATATCTATAACTATATATAATATCTATATATTTCTTAATTCCAATTTTACCCTTTATAATATAATTATTTGTTAAATTTTTAAAAATTAACAATTATGTTTACATGTTTTCTATAAAACTATATATTTTCTCTCATTTGTTTTTTTTCCTATTCATCAACAATTATTTTCTCATTCATTTCATTTTGTTTTTAATAAATATAAAATGTGTTTTGCATATTAACTTAATAACATTTTAATATCACCATCTATTAATATAATATCATGCATATTTAAAAAAATACATACACACAAGCACGATAGCACCTGTGTTTACGCTAG
>Ga0214543_1008358_pt1 | contig 17009 bp, 10 predicted proteins | sample CNSS2metaG_FD_160094 | JGI IMG/M metagenome (GOLD analysis project Ga0214543, IMG submission 160094) | Root nodule microbial communities from cowpea collected in UCLA plant growth center, Los Angeles, California, USA - CNSS2 | ecosystem: Host-associated > Plants > Roots > Nodule | place: USA... | reverse complement strand
GCCAACGTCTATAAGTGATAGATGAAAAGTGAAAATGGAAGAATTGTGGAGGACAGAGGTGGACATTAAAATGAAGAGAAGAAAAAAAATATGAATAAGGGTAAAAAAATCAGAAAAAAAAAGAAAGATGGAGGTTGACAGAATATGAAAAAAATCAAAATAGCATCTACTTATTTTAACTTTAACTGGGTTTGAGAAAAACCCACGACACTTACTTGGGGTTTAGAAAACCTCAAGCACCTATTCTATTTTCTTGAGGTTATTATAACCTCTGTTAAATAACCCCTAGTAAAATTAAAATTTTTGGTAGTGTGTGTATTATCATCTATCTTTCTTTCTGATTTATTTATTTTATTAGCCAATTTTGATGTTTTAATATTGCACAATACTTCTCTTCGTGATATAGACCTATAAGCATTACAATATACTACAAGTTGTAACTTTTTTTTTCTTATTTTGTTATATTTATTTGCGATGTTGCGGGAGAACGTTAGATAACGAAATTTAGTATTTTAAAATCCATTGATAGAAAAAAAATCATTTGAAATTTTACTATATTGACATTTTAACATGTTTTCTTTGTTTCTTAATTTAAAATATTAATATATATTATTTTAATATTAAAAATACATTTAAAATGAATGTATTTTTTGCTTGAAGATTATTAAAAAAAATGAAAAAACATAAACCGTTTCGAAATCTTTCAATATAATCAGATTTCTGTTTTTTTTCTCCAGCTTCTAATTATATTGGAAAGTTACAATAAATCTATAAAAGCAGAAAAAAAAAACTTGTAAACATGAGTATTGTTATATCTTTAACCCCAAATTTTTTCATAGCCAGATGTGATCAGAATAATTTATTAATATTGTTATTTCAATTGTTAACAGTTAGTATTTGTGAAATATGAAAATATAAGACCTATTATACATTAGTCTATCATAGAGATTGGGTTATTTATCCAAGCTGAAGGTTTAAAACTTATTATGTTTGTAATAAAATATAAATGTAAAATAAAAGTTATTGGTTTTATTTATGATTTCACTGAGTAAACAACAAAAAACTGGATTGTTTACTATACGGACAAAACTCAAAGTCTATTATAAAGTAAAAACACAAATGTAACTTCAACTCAAAACCAATTAAATATTAGTAACTAAATATAATATAGATATCAACACTAATCTCCGAATTAATTTCTAATCATTGTCTTGTTTAAATAAATTGATTTTAAGGATGTGTTTGTAGAATAGGTTGGGTAATATTTGGATAAACATATTACTTTACTTAGTAAAAACTATTAGTTGGAATAAGTTTCTGTATTTTTTGGGTTGAATTCAATTTGATGTTGAGAGGATTGTATTTGGTTGAATCCAGGTTAATATTAAAAAAAAATTATCAAAAATTATAATTTTCAAATATTGACAGTTAAATAAAAAGTAGTATAATATTTATAAGGTCTTAAATAAGTCAATAATTATTTAATAAGTCAATAATTATTTAAACTAATCAGATATATCAACAGAAAAATCTAACATGTTAAAATAAAGGTTTAAATTTTCATATCCTTATTTTCGTAGTGTTTGTTGCGGATGGTCCTCATTTTGACAGAATGTTTTAAATGGTTCTTATTTTGACTGAATGTTTAAAATGGTCATCATTTTCACAATCAGTAGCGGAAACATTTGTATATTGTATAGTACACATAACACACCCAAATGCAACTATACAGTGCTCCGTTACTGACTTAAATGGCGTCACAGAAAATAATCAAATAAAATACGAATTACGAAAATGAGGACCATTTTAAACATTCGATAAAGATGAGGATCATTTTAAACATTCTGTCAAAATGAGGACCATCCGCAACAAACACTATGAAAATAAGGACGAAAAAGATATTTAAACCTAAAATAAAAGTACTGTTATTTAATACTTTATTTAAATTTTATTATAGATTTAGTGTATTTCTTTGCTTTATATTTTTTTATTTTATTTTTCTTAATAAATTTTTATATAATAACAAACAAGTTCAAATGATAAATTTTAAGATATAAGTTGAGATGATTGAGTTTATAATAATCCATACATAATCTTAATTTGACATAAAATATAGTATACTTTAAAATTTAAAATGCAAGCCCCGATATTTTGATATATGAAATATTCTAAAAAAATTCAAATATCACCATAAAAATATATTCAACTAGTATTTTGAATTATGATATAACAAAGTCACTTGGATAGAGATAAAAGTATATATATATATATATATTGATATATCATTTAATAGATAAATCTAATAAATAAAACATTGTAAAATTATAATATAATAGAACACACGACATGCAATATATAAGTACTAACTATTATAGTTATTTATAAATATACTTAGAGGAAGAAGTCTGAGGTACAACACACATCATAAACAAGGTTCGAAACAGTAATTAATTTAAATTTAAAATCTGCTCACAAAGAAAATAACACAAGGCAACAATGCCTTAAAAGGTGCTCCAAGGAGCAAAACCTAACCCAAACTTGACTAAATTGCAGCGTTTCCATTATCCTGATGACCACTAGAGATTTCCACATTTGCTCACACCAATAAATTGATGATCATTACAAAAGAAAAAACCACATAAGAAGACAGACACAAGAAAGAAGGATAAGCTAGAGTAAAAAGAAATTTTGACTATGTTATAGCAAACAGATAATTAAAACAGATTATAAACATGCAAAACAGTAGGCATTCAATCATGTGATAACATATAAACATGACTCTATGACTCAATTATTTGGATACATATAATAAGATCAGATTCAATGGATGTCTGCACTTGTGGTGGCCTCTACTGCTTTATAGAGTCATTGCCAATGGGTTTCACCTACCATATAGGTTAGCATTCAATCATATATGGCCATTATCCTGCGGGTCTCCTGCTATTCTCACCACTTGAATCAGTGCGCTCTACGTGAGACTAACTGATTCTTTAGAGTTTCAGGATGTAACTTTACTTGAATCCTTACCTAATTATATACACTACAACATGAAATATCATTAAGAGATTTATGGAATTACGTCTATCTCATACCAAAATCATGTCCTCACACCAAATCCATATGTAATCTCATGAAATTCAAATATCATGCCAAGACATCACTAACCACCAAATTCATAATTCATTTCATACTAAATATAACAGAATCTCAGTCTCATTAAATCTCATATAACATACATGGCATCATACATCATGCGTTTAAGGTGAGACACTTAATCATGGAGACAAACAATCATATTAGAGAGGGAACTAGTACTAGAGCACATCCCTGCACCAGTCTCGCTTAAGCTGGAAGTCCTCGCTTAGGCAAGAGAGGTTCTCTCACTCAAGCGAGCCCTTCTCGCCTAGGTGAGAACTCAAGCAGTGGAACAATGAGGTTTCTGCGATTTCTCGCTTAGACGAGACCTCCTCGCCTGAGCTAGATTACTCTTGCTCAAAACTGGGACTCGTCGTCTAAGTGACAGCTCGAGCAGAAACTTGAGAGAGTTTCTGATCCTCTCGCTGAGCAGAAACCTGAGAGAGTTTTTGATCCTATTGCTTGGGTGAAACTTGCTCACCTGAGCAAAAATACCAGGTTTTCTCCACTGTTCACGCACCCAGGCCAGATTCAAACCATACCAAGCAACACCCAATTTATATCCATAAGCACACAAGCATCCAACATGCATCTCAACCATGAAACAAAACTGAAAACATGCAATATACATCGAAACACAAATAAATCTAGCTTCCCTCATCTTGAGTGGAACTCAACTCAAGGAACTCTTAGCGGAGGAGAACTAGGATCAAAAACAACTTAAAAAGTTAAAAATAGAAGCACAAGCAGAAGAGACTAAGACCACAACAAAGATTTACAAGAAACTATAACTATCAAACAGAGAAGAAACACAATAATAGGATTTAGAGCTCTACTTACACAAAGGGACGAACTGTTCCGTTAGTTCGAAAGAGGTTTTTGGTCAAGCCCTAACTGAGCTTCTGATTCAAAAGAGAACAAAGTGAGAACGTTTTAATGAGAGAAGGAAACAGAGAGAATGACGGAGTGAAAAATAGAACCAAGGGATCTTCCTGATAACATCATAAGTAAGTATATATTCAATATTTGATAAATGAATTTAATTAAGTTATATATATATATATATATATATATATAAAGTTTATCGAAGACTTAACGGTGTTTTTAATTTTTCAAATTATGTATATTGTTTATTCTTATCCTCTATTTAATTTGTTTAGTTATCTTATTTTTTAAAATGTTATTTTTAATCTATGTAATCTATAACAATATATAAAGAAGATTATCTCTTTTGTATCCACATTTCAAAATACCAATTTTATCTTTTAAAATATAATTATTTATTACATTTTTGAAAATTGACCGCTACTTTTACAATTTTTTTTTAAAAAAATCGTTTATGTCTGCTTCTTCTCTTTTTCTCTATTTATCAACAGTTGTTCTCTCATCTCTACTGATATATTTCACTTATTTTTAATAAATATAATTTTATTTTATATATTAACTTAAAAACATTACACTATTTCCACCTACTAATAATTTCAGTGATGTCCTTTTTATATCTTTATTATTTAAATTTTCAATCAATTTTTGTAAACATCTTGTAACAACAAGTTCTTTCATTTTATTTTGACGTTTCAACACTTTAGTAAAATAAAATCACAATAACCTCAACATATATTTTCTTTTTCTTTTAAGAACCAACAACTCTTCCCAGTTAAGATACTCTGGATGATAATGTTATAGGAGACAATTGTTGAGTGAAATTCCTTTGACATGCTTTAAATGATTTATCACCTTTCAATACAGATTTTAATAGAAAAATAATCTTTTATTATTCCGATTTTTAGACATAAACATCAAGACTTGTTGAAGACAAACTTCAACAATAATAATGGATTATTGTTTATTATTCTTATGATTTTTACAGCAAACTAATATATGCATTATAAACAAAATATTGTCCTTTATAAATAATGTGATAACTATTATAGCAAATGAAGACATTAGATTATTGTTTGTCTTATGATAAGTAAAGATTAATAATTGTTTGTCACATAATATTTTTCAAAACCCAATTACTAAACAATAACCATTATCAACCAGAGAATAACAACGAAAAATATTTTAATATATAGGATCAGAACTGTATATATACTTTATTTTTATAATAATTATATAACCTTTAAATAATTATAATAAAATTATTTACAAATTAAAAAAAATCAATAATGACATCAATAAAAAGCACGTTTTTAGCAGGACGACAAACAAATACGAAAATGATTTTTTCTACATAAACACCCCAATAAATTAAAGTACAGAAATGTCAAACATATCCTTTTATACAATTTTGTAATCTTTTAAAGTACCACCTCTACTAATATTCAGGACATTCAAAACAAGAGTACCTTACCTTATTGTAAATGTTTATTGTATATTTTTTAGCTTATTACACTTATAATGAAAAAAACATTTTTAATGAACAATTATAAAAATAAAATTTAATAAAAATATATTATTTTATAATTATTTTGCAAATTTTATTAATCATTTTTAATATCATAAAAAATCAACTTAATAACATAAAATATACTTCCTTGAACATCTCATATTAAACAAAGTCGTTGAGAGAGATAATATATATATATATATATATATATATATATATATATATATATATATAATACACCACAAATAAAATATAAAGAAAATATAGTTAAGTGTTTATTAACTTAGATATCATAATTAAATGCTGAAAATTGAAATTGACAGGTTATATAATTGAGTTAAAATTGTCAGATCTTACACTGGTTGATAAGTAATAGATAAAGTTACATTAATAAAAGAAAAAAAAAAGTGGAAAAGCCGCAAAAAGAAATTCTTTCATAAGAAAAAAATTACCAAAAATATTATAATCCAGTATATTAAACAGAAATAAATTTATTTTAATTAAATTAATCATTAGTTGAATAAAATATAAACAAATATTTAAAATTTGAATGTGAGAGACTGCAAGATTCCAATTACCATCTACCTACACCGCGTGTTGTGTTATTTGACAGAAAACTCGTAGTTTGTTATTGGTCTGTTACTTTTAGAGAAACTTTCTCCAATATAATATACGAGAATCTCTACCCATTTTTCGGTTATTTGACATCTGTTTGCCTGAATGTAACAAATTTTTTTATTACTGAGGGCAAAACACATAGAAAACTGTATTTTACTTTTAAAAAATGTTTTTGGTATACATTAATACCAACTAAAATCACCAACTACATAGCACTCTTTTCTTTTTTTAAGCAGTACAACATTAAACGAAGATATCTTTATATACAATATAACCTAAAGTGTCTTGATTATTTTTATATCTTTTAACTTAAAACATTAATATAGTATTAAAATAGTCTTGAAGTGGGTGTAATATTTTTTTTTTTTGAATGTTTAAAGTTATCTCAAGGCCAGCACAATTACATCTATTATGTTTAAGCATATAAAATAATTAAAAACATGATGAATTCTGTTATGTGTAAAGAGGGGTAAAATAGTAAATGACAGAGAATTGTGAATTCCAGGAGACAAAATAGTTGATAGAGTGAGAAGGTGACTGTATCTTTCAGTTAGAGTGTTATCTTTTCATAACAGAGACTGATTCACCAACACTATAAAAACAATACTCCCATTGGATTCGGTATGTTCCAAAACCCTAAGCAATCCCTTGTTAATGTTCTGTATTGGGTGAGGAATTCTGAATTTTGATTCTCCGATACAACAATGCCACGGCAATCGCCACCGTCACAGCCGCAGCATCCCGGCAAACTGGAGCCGGCGATATGGCAAGCCTGTGCCGGACCGTCTGTGGAAATCCCGAAGCCCAATTCTATGGTTTACTACTTCCCTCAGGGACACTTTGATCAAGCCTCTTCGGCACCGCGGAATCTCTCCACTCACCTTCTGGCCAAACCCTTCATTACCTGCAGTGTCGTCTCGGTTGATTTTCTTGCCGATCCTCTTACCGACGAGGTTTTCACCAAGATGGTTCTCCAACCTGTTGGTAATAACTTTCCAGCGGAATCATTCCATACTCCTGCTGCTCCTCCGCCAAATGACGACAAAGACAACGATGTCGTTTCTTTCGCCAAGATTCTCACGCCGTCTGATGCCAACAACGGCGGGGGCTTCTCGGTGCCCAGGTTCTGTGCGGACTCCGTCTTTCCGAAGCTGAATTTCGGGGCAGACCCGCCTGTGCAGAACCTCTCTGTCACCGACGTGCACGGCTTCACCTGGGAGTTCCGCCACATTTACCGTGGGACGCCACGCCGCCACTTGCTCACCACCGGCTGGAGCACGTTTGTCAACAACAAGAAGCTGGTCGCCGGAGACTCTGTCTTGTTTATGAAGAGTGCTGCAGGACGTCTGTTCGTCGGAATTCGCCGCACCATACGCTCCTTTCCTGAAAGGGGCAACTGCGTGAAGCTCAGGTTAATTGAGGAGGAGGATAAAGAAGAGGAGGAGGAAGAAGATGAGGAGAAGGAGAAGAGGGTTTTCAAGAGGGACGGGAAGGGGAAGCTGTCGGCTAAGGTTGTTGCGGAGGCGGCAGAGTTGGCCGCGCGGAACATGCCGTTTGAGGTTGTTTATTACCCGAAGGCTGGTTGGTCTGAGTTCGTGGTGAAGACTGAGGTGGTGGATGCAGCGATGAGGATTGCATGGAGCGATGGGATGAGAGTGAAGATGTCTGTGGAGACAGACGATTCGTCCAGGATGACGTGGTTTCAGGGTACTGTCTCTGCTGTCTCATTTCAGGATAATGGCCAATGGTGCGGTTCGCCTTGGCGCATGCTTCAGGTATAATATATAATAGTCAATTCTTTCTGAATGGCGAGGTTTCTTTTATTTGTCTTTAATGCGTGTGTATGGGTTGTGGGTATTATGTTTTGTGAATTTCACTTTCTTGGATAAATTTTGGTTTATAGATTAGTGAGATTCAAAGAAGATACGGTGGATATGGTGAAATAAAACTTGTGTATGATTTCCACGAGCCACTGAGTCTTTCTTTCTTCCTTTTGAATTTCATAAGGAAGGGGAGACTAGGATGCATACGGCTGGAGCTACAAAGTTTTTAATTAGCCAGCCACCGAAAATTATTGGCTTAGAACTCTTCATTTTCTTGCAAAATGTGTGGCTATATTCTGTTGTGGATTATGTTTCTGATTAACATTGTATTGATTGTAGAACTGTACTTTACTCAACAAGAAACTGATATTGAAAGGTGAGAACCCCTGATTGTGCCATTTCATTCTCCTAGTTGGAGAGGGGCTGGTTTTTTGTTGTTGTGGAGTGAAACTTACATGGAATTACTTGTCTTATTTTATAAAAGATTTTGCCCGAGAATGCTTTTGTGGTTTATGGTTCTATTATTGTATACAATGTTGCTTTCAAAATGATGGAATGGGGCATTGAAAAATATATTCATTTTATTTGCTGGTGAAATATGGGAACAGAAGACTGACACGTTCTTTTGGGCATAAAAACATTGGAGAAGGTTCAATGAAGTTTACATTTATCATTTTAGCTAGTGTATGTTAAGTGAATGAAGAGACTGAACAGGGAAATGGCAGTATGATAACTATGGTTTGCTATTTTGGGGTACATGTTTTGTTGTCTTGCCTTTCGTCTGTTCTGCCTGTTGAATTTATACACCTTTGCCTAGATGTTCTAGGATGTTGGGTTTAATTCATAAGTTGTAGATGGGTTAGATGAGGTAGGATTTGCAAAAATTTCTCAAACTGGTGAATAGTATTTTTTTTTTTTTTGCAAATAAAGTCTTTGTCACTATTACTATGTGTCAGTTTTTTATGATTATACTTGCCATGTCAAATTCTCAACAAATGTCACTGCCATACTCTCTGTTCATGCATGTGCCTAAATACCTTTTCACTTTGCTGGGAACAATTGTATGACTGCCCTTAATTTCTAATGTTCGAGTCTCGGTATTATTTTCATGGCAAAAAATTTTTTTTATTGAAAGAAACTATTTGTCACATAAGTTGTACTTGAAGAAGTTATCCTCTCTCTCAATACTGCTATTTATCTTTTCTGATTTTGACATCATAGGTTACATGGGATGAACCTGAAGGGTTGCGGAATGCAAAATGGGTTAGTCCTTGGCAAGTGGAGCTTGTTTCCCCCACACCTGTCCTTCATCCGGCCTTCCCCTCACCAAAAAGGCTTAGAACTGCTGATGGTTATGGGGTGTTGACCAATGGAGAGGGAGGAACCTTTTCTGTGGCCAGAGTCACTAATTCAGCAATGGTACACCTGAATCAGGCATTGTTGGGTTATAGTCATTTTCCTGCTGGCATGCAGGGAGCCAGGCATGATGTATTTTCTGCATCAAGTTTTCCCAATTATCCAAGGGACATGTCTCATCCGTGTATCATAAATTCCTTTGGGAACAACACATTTTCAAGGCTGAAAAATTTGCCGACAGAACCACATGTTGGCGGCAACTCTCAATCTGATGAACTATCACCAGACAGTAGTTTCCATTCCTGTGTCACAGACACTCTTGAGAATCGCAACAACTCAATAAAACCTGCGCCGGATTCATTTCAGCTATTTGGTGCAGTCATTCGGAAAGAACAACCTGTACAAAATGGTTTAACAGACACTGGTTGTCCTATCACAGGAGATAAAGTCCTTGACAGATGAGGATTCTTACTAGTGAAAGTGGCTGTGATTATATGATACATATAAGTAAATGTACAGGTATGCACATATATCCGAGTAAATTGAATTTCTTACCACCAAACAAATCAACTACAAAATCAGTAGCTCAATTACATGTATTATGTCTATAATGTTTGAATGTATGGCTTGGTATATTTTGAAGTATTGTTCCGACCAAGTGCCTCGTAGATTTGAATTCTACATTTATTTAGTCACCCAAATCAGTGTGAAACATTTGTGATTTTGCTATTTAGATTGTGTTTTAAATTATGTGTTTTAAATTATATGTTTTTCTTCTTATAAATTTGCTTTTAGTAGTATATTCATGATATTGAACCCCAGACACTTGCCTTATTCATACCAAATATAGAGGCAAAATCATAATCTATTATTTATTACCATTGCAGTAAAGTGGATAACCATAATATGAATTTTCTATTCCTTATTTGGATTATGGTATTTTTAAATAAAATTATTAGATGTAATTGCATCATGGTAGGCTGGTGAGTGATTTAAATTCCCAATGTCGACCTGTTTGCTGACTGTTGACTCTGTACAAAAAAACTGTTCATCCATGTTGAAGTTAAGATTGAGTTATCTAAATCATTCGAACTGATTAAGTGGATATCGATAGTTATGGTTGTGTGAGTGCAGAATTATCCTTTTGAAACCAGCATAAATAATAATCATAACAAATCAATAGAATCAATAGAATGTCTGTGTTTATATTATTTGAATGGTTTGTCTGGTTAGCTTGATGTGTTGTTGGATTGAGAAGCAAGTAAATTCTTTTACTAACTTTGGTTGCTATTTATTCATCCAGGTAGGAACTTCTTCACGGCCGGAAGCTGACTACCCTTTTGACCCTGGACTCTCCAATACTTGAAAAACAAATCTCATATCTCACAATTTATGCTACTTTTTTTACAGAACATTTGATGATATTTCTTAATACAAATTTTTTTTCTATTTGACGAGTGATTCTTTTGTTGGTTTACTTATTTTCGGTCTGTGTATACATATTTTTATACGCAATTTGTTTGTTTAGGTTTTGTACCTCGATCATGGAATTAGATTGAATTAAACTTTTTGTGCTATCAACTCAGTCTTCTATCTTGGGTGATATAACGAAAATTATTAAATAAAATTGTTGGAGTTGAAAGGGCAGAGCAAGTTAACCGGAGAAGAAAAGGCAGAGCAAGTTAACTGTATAACAACGATTTCAAGAAACATGAATAACAAAAAATACTTCTCCTAAAGTTTAGGAAGACCTATTGACTTATTAAAATTAAAAAACAATTTGGAGTTACAAAACAAATATTTAACACTCCTCCTTGCTTTAGGAATTGTTACACACCCCAATTCTTTTTCTCAACAGTTTAAATTTGCTGACAGGCAAAGGCTTTGTAAACATGTCAGTCAACTGATATTCAGACTTGCAGTAAACTAAGTCCACTTTTCCATTTTGCTGCATCTCCCTCAAAAAATAGAGTTTGATGTTGAAATGTTTTGTTTTCCCATGACATACTGGATTATTTGCAATTGCAATTGTTGCCTGATTGTCAACAAAAACCTCAATTTTATTTTTCTGCTAAAAATGTAAATCACATAGAATCTTTTTTAGCCATAAAACTTGATTTACAACAACTGTTGTTGTTATGAATTCAGTCTCTGTAGTGGATTGTGCTGAACATAGGTTGAAACAATATCCTGAAGTGCTTTTCATGTCATCATAAGATCCAGCCCAATCACTATCTAGACATCCAATCAAGCTCATATTGTATCCTTCATCAACTTTATCAACACCATCTTCCTTGATGAATTTCTCCCTTTGATTCATTGGTGTGCTAACTACTTTGCATTCATCCATTTGAAATTTCCTCAATATTTCCTTTGCATATTTTCTTTGGCAAATGAACACTTCATTTTCACCTTGTTTGATCTCAATTCCAAGAAAATAGGTCATGAGACCAAGATCTGTCATTTCAAATGCTTGCATCATTTCTTGCTTGAATTCGTCAACCAACTTTGTGTCATCTCCAGTTACAGGCCCTTGGAGCTTGCTTAGGGCCATATAGGGCCTTTCTTAGTAGATAAACTTTATCTTCTTCACCATACTTCACGAATCCCTCCGGTTGCTCCACATATATTTCTTCTTCTAGAACTCCATTTAAAAATGTTGATTTGGCATCCAACTGGAAAATTTTCTAGCCCTTTTGCGCAGCTATAGTTAACACCAATCTGATTGTATCTAATCTAGACACAGAAGCAAAAGTGTTAGAACAATCAACACCAAAGATTTGTGCATACCCTTTAACCACGAGTCTGGCCTTGTATTTGTTGATTGAGCTATCTGCATTAAGCTTTGTTCTGAAAACCCATTTGACTCCAATGACTTTTCTGTTTTCAGGCTTGTCAACCAACTCCCACGTTTTGTTTTTTTTGAATCATAGACATCTCCTCCTCCATTGCATTTTTCCATTTTGGGAGTCTTAGTGCTTCCTCACAGCTAGTAGGTTCACAAATAGCTACATTACATCTTTGATAGATGTCAGACAATAGCCTAGTTCCTCTGATTGGAGGATCATCTTCCAATTTATCTTGCAACAGTTCTGCGGTTTGTTCTCCATGATGATTATCTTCTATAATTGGAAAGAATTCTGTTGTGCTTTGTGAGTTCTTCCAATCCCATTTCTGACCTTCATTGAAATGTACATCTCTAGTGATAGTCATCTTTCCGGTTTGAGGATGATACACTTTGTAGGCTTTCGAAACAGAACTGTAACCCACAAAGATGCCTGGAGTAGCCTTCTTGTCAAGTTTATCACGCTTAACCTGAGGAATATATACAAAACAGACACAACCAAATACTTTAAGGAAGGTTAGAGAAGGTTTATACCCATACCAAGCCTCAAATGGAGTTTTGTCTTTCAAGGCCTTGGTTGGAAGCCGATTTTGCAAGAAAACTGTTGTATTAGCCGCTTCTGCCCAAAATGTTTTAGGCAGCTCCTTCTCATGCAACATGCATCTAGCCATCTCCATCACAGATCTGTTTCTCCTTTCACTTACCCCATTTTGTTGAGGAGTGTAAGGAGCTGTCAATTGATGCGCAATTCCTGCTTCTTCACAAAATAGATTAAATTTTGTTGATGTATACTCCTTCCCATTGTCTGATCTTAGAAATTGAATCTTGTAGCCACTTTGAGTTTCCACCATTTTCTTGAACTTCATAAATACTCCAGCCACTTCATGCTTGAATTTCAAGAAAAAATCCAACACATTCTTGTAAAATTATCCATGAACAAAATAAAGTAGAGACTACCTTGTAGTGATGGTGTTCTTTAAGGTCCTGCCACATCAGTGTGAATTAGTTGCAACTTTTGAGAGGCTCTACAAAATGATTTGGGAAAAGACTTTCTGTTTTGTTTACCAAATTGACAAGCATTACAATTTGAAAGATTTACAGAAAGTGTTGGTACACCTGGTGACATGTCATTCTTCTGTATTTTCAACATTCTTTCAAGATGACAATGACCCAATCTCTTGTGCCAAAGTTCTGTGAGATTGGCTTGAGTGTAATAGGCTACATTCTTCTCCTCTGTTGGATCAAATGAGAAGCTTTTACCTCTCATTTTAACCCTTAGAACCTCCCGGCCAGCAATGTCATAGATAAGGCAGTTTTAATGTTCAAAGGACACTTTAAATCCCTTTTCCATCAACTGTCCTACACTTAGCAAATTTTGATCAATGTCAGGTACATAGAGAACATCGAAGATTATTTTTGTACCTGAGCTCATTGAAATTTCTATGGTTCCTTTTCCTTTTGCAGAAATATAGTCACCATTTCCTATTCTGACCTTTGAGACTTTAGTAGGCTTCAAGTCCTTGAATAGAGTTTTGTCATACGACATGTGGTTGGTACAACCACTATCAATCAAACAACATTCAGAGTCACCCTTTGCTGAAAAAATTGAAGCAGAGAAAATATGATCTTCGTCATCTTGCTCAACAACCTGGGCATTGACTTCATGTTGTTTACTTCCACAAATTACAGCTTCATGTCCAAGCTGATTACACTTGTTGCACTTTGCGTCTGGTCTTTTCCAACATCTGAATGATGGATGACCCAATTTTCCGGAGTGCTCACAAGGTGGCTGATTTTTCTTTTTGCCCTTGCCTTTGTATGTAGTGTTTTCACCGCTTGTTTGTTTATTCTTCTTGAAGTTTTTCTTTCCATTGTGATGCTTTGCTAGTAATGCACCTTTAACCACTTGATCTTGTCTCATAAGCCTTCGTTGCTCTTGGGCCTACAAGGCATGTAACACCTCTATCAAGGTAATCTTGGACATATGCTTTGTGTTTTCTAGGGTGGTTATGGATGCCTCGTACCTTTCTGGCACAGTTACAAGAATTTTTTCGATAATTATGCAATCCAAAAAATTTGTGCCAACTAATCTTACCTTGTTAACAATGCCAAGCAATCTGTCTGAGTACTCTTTAATGGTCTCAGACTCCTTCATCCTTTGAAGCTCAAATTCTCTCATCAAGTTCAACACTTGCATACCTCGAATCCTTTCATCCCCTGCATACTCCTTCTTTAGATAATCCCATATTTCTTTTGCTGTTTTTAAAGTCATGATTCGAGTGAAGAGAGTTGCTGAAACACCGGCAAAGAGACATGATTTCGCCTTTGCTTTCCGAGTTTTCTTCTCTTTGTGACTTTTCATCTGGGTCATGGTGGGATTTTCGGGCAGCGGAAGGATTTCGTAATCTTCTTCAATGGCTTCCCAAAGATCCAAAGCCTCTAGGTAAGCCTCCATTTTTACTGTCCAGACATCGTAGTTTTCTCTGTCAAAGACCGAAGGTGCTACTTGGGAGAAATTTGATTCAGCGTCCATTTTTTCACATGCTCGTAAGAAAACAGCTCTGATACCAAATTGTTGGAGTTGAAAGGGAAATAATTTAACGGGAGAAGAGAAGGCAGAACAAGTTAACTGTATAATGAGACTGATGCAAAGAAAAAGTTTATTTCATTCAACGTAACAGCAGTACATTTATAATAAAAAATAAAATTGACATTAACCATATAACCACGATTTCAGGAAATGTGAATAACAAAAATACTTACTCCTAAAATTTAGAAAGACCTATTGACTTATTAAAATTAAAAAACGATATGCAGTTACAAAAGCAAATATTTAATAAAAATTAATATTGAAAGTAATAATAATATAATCATTATTTATTTTATTTTCATTAATTAAATATATTTTCTGAAATATTAAATTAATATACTTTTTATAATTATTCTTAAAAATCTAATACTCAGTGTCGTTAAATTAATTTGCTGACTGTTTTACTTATCGTTACTTTGAGGATATTCAACAGACGAAAACCCCCTGCCGAATTTTTAACTATTCACAACATTGTCTAATCACAACATTGTCTAATATTATAGTTCCCGAAATGAGTTTCATTATTAGTGATGATTGTTTTTGGGACCCAAACTTGCTCACTATGAATTTTCACAAGTTGTCATACCTTGTCCATTGTGATATCTGGTTTCCTAATCGCAATAGCGAAATGGCCTAGTATGTAGAGTCTCCATTTATTTATGAAAAGGCCACTTTTTTAACCCACTTTTTTTAATTCACTTTTAATTTATATTTTTATTACTCTTAAATTATTTATTTTAATTTTTTATGGTGATATGATGATTTAAGGATGATGAGAATGATAAATTAAAAGTGGATAAAAAAAATAAATTAAAGTATCATTATCTAAGAGTTCAGAAAGAGTGAGTTAGAGTTCTGTGTGTCTTTCGCTACAAAATTTGGGTTTCTTTGTTTCAGGTGTTGCGGTTGGCTTGTGCATGGAGAAAATGGTGGTGGAAGAAATTGGAGATGAAGAGGGACACATGTCAAGCTCTTATTTGTCAGTTTGTGTGTGCAATGATTATGCCACACGGCTGCATCTAAAAGGCCAGCTCCAAAAGTGTTGGATCATACCATGTGGCATGTTTTGATTGGACCTGGTTTTGTGAGTAGTAATAGAGGTGAAAATAATAGATAAGGGGGTGATGAACATATTTTGTGTGGGTGATTTGATAAAGGAAATGTATAAGCAAAAGTTAGGGTTGCATTTGGTTGTTTGTATATTTACTTTTCATAATTTATTTTAGTTTTATTTTGTAATTTAAAACAATTTAACTTCAGCACGAATAAACATTATAATATCTAAGAAAATATTTTATGTAATTAAAAAATATTTTTATCTCACAAATTTAATAAATTTAATTATTACATATCTTAATTAAATTAATATTTTAATAATAAAATTCAATTAAAAATCAAAATTAAATATTAAATAAAAACATAATATGCACTTATTCATATATATATATATATATATATATATATATATATATTATTTTTTCTTATCTTTCATTCCCTACATATTAAATTAAATGATAAGATAAAAAAGCTTTATATTATTCTTAGGATGAGAAGTAATTATTCTTTTATATATACACACATAAATTGTTTTTGCATTTATAATTATCTCTAAATTGTTTTTTTGTATTGTATAACAAACCAAAATATGTAAAATGAACTTGAACAATAATGATAAATGTCAATTGACTTACACGGTTAAAATGTATTAAATGTTATTAGAATCGAGCACTAGGATTTTGATTTTGCTTTTGTTTGCCAAGTACTGATAAGTCATGCCCAATTATTCAGTCTTAATATCTCAAGGGATTTTTAAATTAAAATTCAGGAGGACATCAATATCTATGCAAAGAACATTAATATGACAACAAAAAACCCCCCTGTTCTCTTGAAATATAGTAAAATAATACTAGCACATTTTGTTATTAATTAGAAAGTACTACAAATCATAATTTTTTAATTTCATTAAATGTTGGAGATTTTAATAAATTTCAACGAATATGTTAGAGAAAAAATGATTTTTTTTTGTAGCTAAAAGAATTTTGCTTACATCTTTTATTATCTAAACACTTAACAAAATCAGATAACGAAATATTAATTTTAAACTATTTAAAATATTTACAATATTTACTTTTATGAATTAAGAAAATTTACATTATAACTATAAACAACTGGCTAAACTTATACGAACCAAATATCATTTGCAAGAATGTTTTAATACAGTTGATCTTAATATATATATATATATATATA
>Ga0214543_1008357_pt1 | contig 17010 bp, 9 predicted proteins | sample CNSS2metaG_FD_160094 | JGI IMG/M metagenome (GOLD analysis project Ga0214543, IMG submission 160094) | Root nodule microbial communities from cowpea collected in UCLA plant growth center, Los Angeles, California, USA - CNSS2 | ecosystem: Host-associated > Plants > Roots > Nodule | place: USA... | reverse complement strand
TTCCAATTATACAAGAATTTGAGATGTTAATGCAAGAGTCCATAAAAGAAGTAATTAATATACACAAGTGCAAGTTTTTTTTTTTTTTAATTTTATGCGAGCTTGCGGGCCGGCCCGCGTGGGCCGCAGGCCTATGCGGGCCGAGCCCGCGCGGGCCTGTGGGCTCAATATCCTGGCCCGTCCCCCGCTTTTTCTACGGGCCTACGGGCCAGACCCTAATTGCCATCCCTAGTAGGATGCAGTATAAAATTAGAAAGATGTACTGATCATTAGCATACCAGCAAAAAACACTTTAGAAATAGTAAATCTTTTAATGTTGTTATCATAAACTATTTTTAGGTTTGTCTATTAAGGTAACAATTTTTACAAAAAGAATGTGTAAAAAACAAGTGAGAAAGTTTAAAAAAAATTCTCAAGTCATACTTCTTATACTTATTCTCTTAATTAAGTTTTCCAAATTGAATAACATAGATAAAGAAAATTCAATAAAAAATATCCACTAAAATTTAAAAAATATACCAACATTAATATTAAAAATGGTTAAATATATTTTTGTCCATTAACTTTCAGTGAATTTTGGAATTATTCCATTTCAAAACTTTAGATCAGTTTAGTACTTTATCTTTCAAAATACATGAATTTAGTCATTTTAATCAAATGTGTGAATTTAGTCATTTTGATCAAATTTTGTTAGGTTTATTTGATATTTTTATGCATTTCATAATTGTATTGTCTATAATATTTGATATATTTTTGTTTTATTTATTAAGTCAAATACTATTATAAAATATACGTCAAATAAATTTAATCAAATTTGATTAAAAAGACTAAATTTAATTATTTCCAAAGATAAATAATTAAATTAATCTAAAATTTCACTATAAACTAATTTTAAAATTTACTAAGAGATAGAAAAGAGCGTTAAAAAATCTTAAAAACAATAGTGAAATTACACAGGTTTTCTGAAGTTCGTATGTCAAAAATAACTCCACAAAGTTTCTGCACCTTGTTTCTCCGGCGAGTTATCGGACGGTGGCGAGGTCATTCTGGGCGGCGACAGAAGCATTCCCCCGGCCATGTCAACGAGAAGACTTGGCATGCCGAAAAGGGCTTCCTCGTCAAGGAAATCGTTTTGAAACCACCATGGTGACGCATCAATGTGGGTAGCTTCAGTTTGCGATGCAATGTTGTGGGAAGCTTCAGTTTCAGCCTTCACCATTGCGGCTGCAGCGGAGGCAGCAGTACGTATATCCACCGCAGAGTTGGTTGCAGGGATTTGATACTTGGAAACGGAGTGAGGGAGGTTGAGAACGGCGCCGTCGCCTTTCAAGGCCAATGCTGCGACGTCGTAGGCGGCGGCGGCCATCTCCGGCGTGGGGAAGGTGCCGAGCCATATGCGGGAGGCCTTGCGCGGTTCGCGGATTTCGGAGACCCATTTTCTTCCCCGGGAACGGATTCCGCGGTAGAGTGGGTGCCTCTTGGAAGAGGGTGAGGGAGCCATGGTGGTTCTGTTCTGTTCTAAGGTTAATGATTTTATTGGTAAGAGGTGATGTTTGGAGGGACACTATAACTTGAATATATAACATGCATTACACTTGAATTAAAAAGGGTTTAGTTCATGGAAAATGAAGAAAAAAATGAGATAATTTGGATTTGAAAAAAGATGGAAGAAACCAAATTGTTAAGGATCATCATATTTTGAGAACTCCCCAACGAACACTATAATTTACTTTTAGATTAATTTAGTTATTGAAAGAAAGAGATTTGTATTTAGAAAAAAATAACTGAAAGATGAGAAAAATAAATGTAAGATGAATTAAAAAAGTTTAGGAGTCAATATATGATGATCTTCTCTAATTATTTGTACGTGATGTAAATTTTTACATTAAAAAGGATAAAGTATGTAAAGATAAAAGTAGGTCCACTTTTTTTCTTAATTTGGAAAGGTTGAAAATATTTATGGGATTTTTTTTCTTTCATTTACCTTTTCAATGATTAAGAAAGAAGAAATAAAACATTATATTCTCCATTTCTCTCGTTTTCATGTCATATATGATATATGAAAAGAGAAATAAAAAACTACGAATAGAATAATGTTTTGATGTGACATTTTAATAAGATTTATTTTTATTTTAAAAAAAGAAAAGTTAAATAGATTAGTAGCTTTGGCGTGTTGGTTGACTTAGTTAGAGTTTTAATGAAAAAAAATAGACGAATTGGATTTTCTTAAAACATAAAATATCAAATTAAGATTTTTAAAGCTTTTCTCAATGAACACAATAGCTAATTCTATTAATCTATTTAATTGTTTGATTAAAAATACTTTATTATCTCATTTTCTTCAAAAATCTTTATTTTTTTTTATATTTTCTTATCATATGCATAATTTTCTTTTTGGCATACAAGTTCCTCCACTGGAAAAAGTTATTAAGGAGTCAAGGACTCGATTATTTAAGATCACATACAATTTTTACATGGCATAGTAAAATTTGTTCAAGTTATACAAAATCATTAATGGCATTTTATTGTGGAATATATTTAGATTAATTAAAATTATGATAATCTCAACGGCTAATTTTTTTCTTCCACTCCATCGTGTTTAGTGGAATAGTAAGATAAACATGATTTTTTGTCCATGTTTCTCTTCTTTTTGTACAGCCCAATGTAACTTATTCATAATCATCATTATTCAATACGGAATTTCAGGGTTAATTCAACAACGGGTGTCTACAATATTTGACATCTGGGAAGGAAGTGATAGAAGAAAACATATATAAATATGATAAGCAATTTAATATGTAAGAAAAAAAAAAAAAGTCTGAATATCATTGTTCCCCACGTTTATAATGCACATGGGTCCATAGACTAACGAATAGAGAATTTAAGACGAACAATTCATTTTCTCTTCTTGCTGATAATGCGAGAAAGACAAAGACATCTGCTTCAATATATATATAGTACTTATCTACTACACCAAATATTATATCATATATTTTAAAAAAAGAGTTTGTATAAATTCAGATTTTCTTGTATCAATACAGTTTCATAACTTTTAGCAAATGTAGAACTTCGTGAAATATTTGCCCTTACTGTTTGCAGGGCACAAACCACCTGAAGTGTTGTCGGATTCTGTTCCCACATGTTTCACTACCATCCTAACATTTTTGGTATTCTGGGTCCAATTGTCATTTGTTTCATTTACAAGTGAATGTGATACTTTAATGTGTTTTCCAACTTCGTTGTTGTCTAGTGCCATGGAAAATCATAGGAGATCACTAGATATCAGAAAAAAAAAAAGTTTACATAGTGAACCAATGTAATTATCAAATCATCTGAAAATATAAAGTATGGTTAGTCACTCTTGTCAGGACTGAATGGCGGACATAAATTTCCGCCTAACCAAACCCACTTAAAAAAGAGTTCAGTGCTTATGCAAACACATTCAGTAACAAAACACGATTAAACGCAGACAAAACAGTATCAAGTTTGTAGTGAATTATAAAAATCTATATTCACAATAGTGTAGACCTGCAACTTATTTATTTCTTCTGCTCCTTGTCAACCTTGTTGTCTGTTTGCTCTGGAATTGGTTGTATTCTGACATAAGGTTTCCTGGTTAAAGTCTCTCCTCTTAGAGCAGCAATGTAGCGGTCATTAGTATCCTCCTTCCGCTTTAGTTCTCCGAGGTACTCTGCCAGTCTCTCTTTATTCACTTGCCCCATCATCTGATACATAATTAAAACAACTACATCGTTAGGATTTTCACCAAAGAAAGGAAATCACCTCGATGAAACAAGTGCGAACTTGACTATTTAATTCAACTCAACAAGTAATTTAACTTCTAAGATAAACGGAGCTTCTATTCCAATCCAAGATAGATCTTGCTGGTTACATATGTAGGTTTTAAATGATAAAGAAAAAAATATCAAAATGAAAAAAATGTGTGAAAAAAATACACATAAGAATGTATCATTTTAAGAAAAACCTCCACAATTAAATGGATAGAAAGTTGAATTACAGATTATGGAAAATGTGGGATCCAAGATACATTGGCCATTCACCCTATGGTTCTGAAGAGTTTTTCACAGCCTCACACCTGCAGGCTCTATATATGTTTAATGTTGAAGGAAACAAACCCTTCTGTTAAGAAACATACATAAATATACGACTATAACACAGTTAATTTGTTATGGAGAGGAAAAGTAGTCAAAACGAAGTCAATAAAGTATATATCGGACTTTGGCAGACATGGTCCATGGGATCTGAAGACTTGTTTTCGAGCCAAACAGTTCACAAGGAAGTTTCTCAATTATTTATCATAATGGTCACATGAAGGGTACAGGCGCAGATTAAAAATCGCAGAATGATGGCAAGCACCACCTGACAGCACTAGCCCATAATGAAGCCCGGATGGCTAAAGTATTGGAGTTGTAGCTGTATCTGATACTGATAGAAATATGACAGAGTTTTAGAAATGTATCCAAGGAGAATAGTCCAATTTTATTGACTGATATGTTTGAGATGAGGCTCCAACATTTTGAGTAGGACTAAAATTACACATGGCTCTACGTTTCCCCTGTATCGTTAAACTATAGCGAATTGTAGGAAATAGCTAGCTGAGTAGGACCAATGATGCTTCTTTGGCATTCTGAAAGGTATCGGGGAAAGGAATATAATTTTGAAACAAATACGAAAACAACAAATTCAAATATATAACAATGGCCTTTGTTGTCATCACAAGTATTGTTTTTGTAACAGATCCCTGTCATCCACTGATATAAATTATAATTGTGTATCTTGTATCCCTATTGTGTGATGTATCATTCACACTAATGTATCTAGGCTTCTCTTCACAGTAACCCCATTAGCTAAGAAATAGAAGAAAAAAAGAAAAATGTAAAACAGCAGGGGACTCTCCCAAAATTCAAATGACTATTTGTGGCTTCTCCTCTCCTCTATTTCCCTATTGAATCCCTTCACTCCACTCCCTTGGGCAAAGGCAATATCATCCCTTCTTCATTCTCTCCACTCCTACTACTAATTAACAGCCAGTTCATCTGCCATAACCCACCCAGGTGATTTTAATTTCCCCTTCTTACTCCCCCACTACTTCTATTCCACACGTATAATATAGTTCTAAACTCTGATCCACAATTATGGCTCATATAGTAAGATCAAGGAGCTTTCCCTACGAAAAAAGTTACGAATGGCATGTATGATATCAGCACAACACAAGTGGCTTATCTCAAAACCGCTACAGCAGTATAGCGGATAAATTATCAGCAGCAGCCGCAAAAGTATATACTAAGTTGAACTAGTGAATAAACAAACATAACCCTAATCCTAATCCTAAAAGGGTTTAAACTTTATTCATAAAGAAATACATAGAAAAGGATTGGAAGAGCGAAGGAGAGAGTTACCAACGATTCGGGACGAGCACTTCTGCGAAGATGGGTCTCGAGCTGCTCGTTGCGCGTGTTAGTGAGTTGCATAACGCCATAGCCTATGACGCCCGGAACGACGCCGCATATGGTGGCGAATGCAAGAAAGAAGGGTTTGGATTCGCGGGTCCTCCTCACGATCCATTTCCACGCCATCTCGCTCTTTCCACTCGTCGCTCTTCCTCTTCTCCAGACCTTTCTATGTAAAACGACAAAATTGTTGTACTCTTTATTTGAATTTATTTTTGGTAAAAAAAACATTATATTTGTGTATAAATCATTTTATATCAAATATCTATAAAATATATATATATATATATATATATATATATATATATATATATATATAAAATATATAAAAAGAATATTCACTATCGTATATATATTTCGTTATTTCAATTTTATCTTTACTTATTATTTTAAAAACTAATTATTTTATAAATAATTTACTTTTAATCGTTAGTTTAAATATATTTTTTGTCGTTGTTTTAAAAATCTCTCTTATGTTTATATTTTATTTTTCTAATTTAATATTTAACAACTATTTTAAAAATTCATCATATATTCTTTATTGAAATGAAAGGAACCGAATTGAACTAAACTAAACAGAACCAGACCGAATCAAACTGAACCGGACTGGACCGAATCGAACCACACTGAACCGAAATGAACCGCACTAAACTGAATCGAACTGAACCGCATTGAATCGAACCGGACCGAATCGAACCACACTAAATCAGACTGCACTAAACCGAACCGGACCGAACCAAACTGAACTGAAATACTATTTAGTTGTGCTGAATTTTAAAACACCTTCAAAAAAAGAGGAAAAAATTTAAAGGAAAATTTTACACTTTCACAATTAATTAATATAGAGCAAAAGAATAATCGTTTTGTAATCTGCGCAAAAAATGTCATACTCAAAAGTTTTTTTCAGCACCACAATAATGTCCCTCTTAAACAATTGAAACATAATGTTTTTTCTCAAATTAAATATAATATAGCAAGTGTATAAACAATAACATATAAAAACAGTATACTTTCAATAAAAAGTCCAAAGGACAAATTTGAATTTGTTTGTATTCACCTTTCACATAAATAACTATTTTGTCAAAGTGAAGAACATAGAGTTCCGAAATTGGTAAAAGCCTAAATATTTTTAAAGAAATATTATAAGACGATGAAAAAGAGGGAGGAGTGAAACATTAAGTATAAAAAAATGAGAAAAATGCAAAAGACATATAACAGAAGAATAAAATGTTAGTTAGGGTTAAGGTTCGAAATAAGACATATCAATTGAGTGGGGTGTGAAGTGTTAGAATTGCAATGAAGGTGATAAGGTGGGACGACGAGAGCAAGGCGAAATGGCCTTATGTAGTAGTGACGGGGATGAGAAACTCAGGATCATTGTCTCAATGATGGTGATTGGATTAAAAAATGGAGTGTGCACAATGTGTAGGATAAGAGGCTATTGAAGAAAGATGACAAAATAAAATACATAATTCAATTAATGAGTAAATAATAAATAGAAGTTCAGTTTTTTAAAAATAGCCCGCAAAACAATACAAGTTAATTTTTTTTTACTATAATATTTATTTTTTATTAAAAATAGTTTTTTTTTTCTACCTTAATATAATACAACTAATTATAGTTAAGTTTAGTTAGATTAATTTTGTTCATCTATAACAATATATAGAGAGAATATCCTCTTTTGTGTTCATATTTCGTTATTCCAATTTTATTCTTAATTATTATTTTAAAAACTAATTATTTTATAAATAGTTTACTTTTAACGTCTAAAAATCTCTTTTGTCTGCAACAATTATTTTAAAAACCTTTCTTATGTTCATATTTTATTTTTCTAATTTTACATTTAACAACTATTTTAAGAATTCATTATATATCCTTTATTGAACTGAACCGAACTGAATCGAATTGAACTGAACGAAACCGAACTAGACCGAACTGAACCAAACTGAATCGGATCGGACCAAACCGAAACGCACTAAACCGAACCGGTCGAACCGAACCAAACCGGATCGAATCAAACCGCACTAAACCGAATCGGACAAGACCAAATTGGACCAAACCAACTGAAATAAACCAAACCAAATTGAACCGAACCGAACCAAACTGAACTGAAATACTCTTTAGTTATGCTGAATTTTAAAACACCTTCAAAAAATGATAAAATCTAAAGAAAAAATTTCCACTTTCATAGTTAATTAATATAGAGCAAAAAGAGAGTTGCTTTGTAACGTGGGCAAAAAATGACATACCCATAAGTTTTTTCAGCACTAACACTACAATCGTAAGGTCTCTTTTAAACATTTGAAACATAATATTTTTTCCCAAATTAAATATAGCAAATGTATAAACAATAACATAAACAAATGTATACTTTTAATAAAAAAATTCAAAGGACAAGTTTGAATTTGTTTGTATTCACCTTTCACACAAATAACTATTTTGTCAAAGTGCAGAACATAGAGTTCTGAAATTAGTAAAAGTTTAAATATTTAAGAAAAATATTATAAGATGATGAAAAAGAAAAGTAAAATGGGAGCAGTGAAACATTAAGTATGAAAAAAATGAAAAGAATGCAAAAGACATATAAAAGAAGGATAAAATGTTAGTTAGGATTAAGGTTCAAAATAAGACATATCAGTTGGGTGAAATGTGAGGTGTTAGAATTGTAGTGAAGGTGGTAAGGTGGGACGACAAGAGCAAGGCGACATAGCCTTTTATAGTAGTGACGGAGATGAGAAGCTCGCGATCATTGTCTCAATGGTGATGATTTAATTAAAATATTGAGCGTGTGCGGTGTTTAGGATAAGATGTCATTGAAGACAAATGAGAAGATAAAATGCATAATTCAATTAGTGAGCAGTTAGAAGTTCAGTTTTTTAAAAATAAACGGTAAAATAATACGATTTAAATTTTATTATTATTTTTACTATAATTTTTTTTTATTAAAAATAGTTTTTTTCTACCTTAATATAATACAACTAATTATAGTTAAGTTTAGTTAGATTAATTTTGTTCAGCTATAACAATATATGAAGAAAATATCTTCTTTTGTGTCCATATTTCGTTATTCCAATATTACCCTTAATTATTATTTTAAAAATTAATTATTTTATAAATAATTTACTTTTAACTGTTAGTCTAAAAATCTCTTTTGTCTGCAACAGTTGCTCTAAAAACCTCTCTTATGTTCATTTTTTTTTCTAATTATACATTTAACAACTATTTTAAAAATTCATTATATATCCTTTATTGAACTGAACCAAACCGAATCAAATTGAATTGAATTTAACCGGACTAGACCGAACTGAACTGAACCAAACTGAACCGAACCGAACCAAACCGCACTGAACCAAATTGAATCACACTAAACCGCATTGAACTGAAACGAACCAGACCAGACTGAACCGAATCGAACCGAACCAGACCAGACCGAATCGAATCGCACTAAACCAGACCGCACTAAATCGAGCTGGACCAGACTATATTGGACCGAACCGGACCGAACCAAACCAAACCAAACCTAATTGAACCGGACCGAACCAAACCAAATCAAACCAAACTGAAATACTCTTTAGTTGTGCTCGATTTTAAAACACCTTAAAAAAAGGATAAAATTTAAAGAAAAATTTTACAGTTTCATAATTAATTAATATAAAACAAAAGGAGAGTCGTTTTGTAATGTGCGCACAAAATGTCATACCTAAAAGTTTTTTTTAGCACCAACACCACAATCTTAAGGTCCCTTTTAAACAATTTAAACATAATGTTTTTTCCCAAATTAAATATAACAAATGCATAAACAATAACATAAACAAAAAAGGTATACTTTCAATAAAAAAAAATCAAAGGACAAGCTTGAATTTGTTTGTATTCACGTTTTACACAAATAACTATTTTGTCAAAGTGCAAAACATAGAGTTCTAAAATTGGTAAAAGCCTAAATATTTAAGAAAAATATTATAAGACGATGAAATAGAAAAGTGAAATGGGAGCAGTGAAACATTAAGTATGAAAAAGTGAGAGAAGAATGCAAAAAACATATAAGAGAAGGATAAAATGTTAGTTAGGGTTAATGTTCAAAATATCAGTTGGGTGGAATGTGAGGTTTTAGAATTATAGTGAAGGTGATAAGGTGGGACAACGAGAGCAAGGCGACATGGCCTTATATAGTAGTGACGAGGATGAGAAGTTCACGATCATTGTCTCAATGTTGGTGATTTAATTAAAAACTGGAGAGTGCGCGGTGTTTAGGATAAGTTGCCATTGAAGAAAAATGAGAAAATAAAATACATAATTCAGTTAGTGAACAATTAATAAATAGAAGTTCAGTTTTTTAGAAATAAACGGTTTAAATTTAATTTTTTTTACTATAATATTTTTTTTATTAAAAATAGTTTTTTTTCTACCTTAATATAATACAACTAATTATAGTTAAGTTTAGTTAGATTAATTTTGTTCATCTATAACAATATATAAAGAAAATATTCTCTTTTGTGTCCATATTTCGTTATTCCAATTTTATACATAATTCAAATTGCTACATAATATTTGTTATTTGCATATATATATATATATATATATATATATATATATATATATATATATATATATATATATATATTAACAATACTATTTATTTATTGTTAAATGCAGGGAAGCTGAAACACATCCTAGACATCAATCTTTATTTGGCCTCCTAATTAAAGAAATGTTTAAGTATGTAAATCTATGATACTTTCATTTACAATTTTTTTCTACATCATGTATGTAATATTTCAGTTTTTTAATGAATGTATATTTATAGACATCTACTAAAATAGTTTGTATATTTATAGACAACTACCATTAACTCCATCACATTCAGATATAGCTCATTAACCCCAAATCTTGATCAAATGTATTAATAATTTATGTATACCCATCATAATTGTCATTGATTATTTGATATTATACATATAGATACATAAAAAAAGCGAACACACATGCACGACAACACCTATGTTTTTGCTAGTATATATAAGGATGATTCCTTTTTTGTGTCCACATTTCAAAATTTCAATTATACCCTTTAAAATATAATTATTTATTAAATTTTTAAAAATTGACCGTTATTTTTACAATTTTTTTTGTAAAATGCTTCTTTTTTATCAATCATTATTCTCTCATCTTTTCTTATATATTTTACTTTATTTTCAATAAATATAATTTTATTTTATATATTAATTTAATAACATCACAATATCATCATCTACTAATATAATATCATATATATTTAAAAATATATATATATATATATATATAGAGAGGTGCGATAACACCTGTATTTATATTAGTAAATCTAAAGAAAATGATGTGTTTGCCAAGTGTTTCGGTAGATATGTTCCGATTTTGGCACTTTGATTCAGCACTTGAGCAAGGCTCATAAGTCACGGTTAAAGATGAAATAAATAATGTCTTTGCGGAGGTTTCACGTGTCATCCTCGTGTATTATACAGATATAGGAACTATGCAATCAGGTTCTATAGAATTCCCACATGCATTTCTCATAAGTGATGACGAAAACGAGAATATCCTCCCAGAATTCAACCCCTCCTAAGACAAAATTCAATCATTGAAAATGCCACGCAGATATCAAAATTCGACTCTCCAGATAACTGAATTCCAACCTGCAACAATCAATTTTTCTTCCCTTCCTCCACAAGAGCGCAACAACAAAAAGAAAATTACAAAAGTTCCCAGAATTCAGCGAGAACCGAATTCCGGATGGATTTTCGTCATTGAAGATGCCAAACGCGATTGCGAACCAGAGACCAAATTCTCTGCTGCGACAGTGATCAGTGCTAGTGTGAAAAATAAAACGACAATGTGGATGCCAAAAAATGAAACAAGTGAAAACAAGGGGAAAGCATTGTGTAATGTGGATGCCAAAAAATGAAACAAGTGAAAACAAAATAGAAGATGGGAATTAAGATTGAATAATTTCCTTGTTTTCCGATGGGATGGGTTTCGATTTCGTCTATACAAAAACTCATAACTGCAGAAAAACATCAGTGGTTGGTCAAAAGGGATTAGGAGGAAAATGCTCAACATCCATGGAAGGGAAACCAGACTGTACGGTTCGCATTCCTCTAAGTATACTCTTTGCTGTTTCTCTCTCCTGTAAAAAATAATTAAACCATTTAATGATTTTAGAAGACCAACCTGCTTCAAATTGAAAGTTGAGTAGAATATTTAGACTCACCGGGCCAGTATAATCCAGAAGACGTGTACAGTACACCTCAGCTTCTTCAAACTTTTTCTGTGCTCTGTAATATTTTGCAAGATAGAGCAAAGCTTCAACCATTTTAGGCCCTTCCCTCTCTTCAGATTCCATCCTCTCCAAGTCCTTTTTGTAGTAAAATGCAGCCTCTTCAGGTCGCCCCAGCTCCGAAAGAAGTCTTGCCAAGTTGTGCAGTGCAATTGCTTCCCTGTCATTACAATTTGCTGCTCTTCTGTAACACTTAACTGCTTCATCAAGCATACGAAGTTGATCAGTTTCATAGCACTGTGCCATAGCAATCCACAACCGAGAATCATTTGGCTGCAAGAATACAGATTTTTTGAAGTAATGAAGCGCATAGAGAGGCATTCCCATCATCTCATAAGCCTGTCCTAGTCCATACCAAGCTCGATAATCACGTGGGTCAATGTCTACTGCCCGACGATAGGCATCTACAGCAGCAGGAGTGTTTTTCATCTCAACAAACTCATGTCCCATAAGTGTCCAAGCTGATAAGAAATTTTTGTTCAATTTAAGTGCTCTCCTAAAATATACAACTGCCTTTTCATGCTGCCCTTTTAAACTGTAATAATTTCCAATAATACAACAAGATTCAGGTCTGTATTTATCAGTCAAGAATACTCTATGGGCAAGATAACTCAAAGCAGAAAAACATTCCTTAGCATAAAGCACGTTGGAGTACATGTCCATGTCTTCTACTCTGTATGGATCATTACTAAGCAGTTCTTCAAATATTGCTTCAACTTGATCAAATTCTCTCAAACTGTACTGGGCTTTTGCAATTTGTGCCTGTATGTAATTACTATTACCAAAGGTTCCCAGCAGGTATTCATATTTTGACAGAGAGTCGTTGTGCATCCTTAATTCTTGGTAAACACTGGCAAGGAAAAAATCCTTCATCCAATGGCTATTGAGATTAAGACTATTCAATATATCAACTGTTTTGCATAAAGATTGCAGCTCAGTCCAGACATTCCAGTTCCAAGGGTAGCTATTCACAGATTCCACGAGAACTGTACGTGCAAGGTTCTCGCTGCCTTTCTGTTTGAGCACAAGACCATATAAGTACAAACCAAAAGGATCAATTTTACCATTATTGCGTAGTGTTGACAATTCCCTCTCCAACGATACTAATTCACGATTGACAGCATCACTCTTACCCAGAGGCCCCTCAAGTTCTATCATTTCTTCCTCTTTTCGCTTTTCTCCAGCCTGAATAAAGTAAAAGAAAAATGAAAAATATGAACATGGAACGATGTACACTTGCTTATTTTAATTGAGTTTCTCTAAATACAAAAGAACAAATGATGCAGATCATATATATATATATATATATATATATATATATATATATATATATGTAAGGATTGATTAGGCAGAAAAACATACGATTTTGTTTTTGGAAGAAAAAATATAAGATCTTGTTCTCAGAAAAAAAACTAATATAAAGTGTTTCATTTTAAGAAAATCCTCCAAAAATAATCGAGTGGAATAACAGATGTACAATGTGGAATCAATGTTACATTAAGCATAACCAAATGTATGTAGTGTTCATGGCTTGCAGGTTTCAAAAACATATTTAAGGGTATTAAGCTTATCCTTATTGAAGAAAACACACCTTTTGCAAAGAACTCATTCATAAATGTGAAATTGCAACGCCAGTTCATCACAATGTTTTAAATCCCCAAAAGTGGCCAAAGATACTATAGTGAGATAGCATATAGTACCTTGCTATGAATAGGAGCATCATCAACTGGAGGATTTAAAAAGCTTGCTACGAGTATGCAGATTCAACAGAGCATGGGCAGATTAGCCAAGGTGTTTGAGCATGAGGAAGCCATCTTAAAGTGTTCTTTCCTATTTCTTGTTTGTAAATACACTAGCATAAATTTAGTATTTTGTTTAGTTAGTAAAATTAATAACTATAGTATAATAAAATTAGTATGATAGAAAGTGAGCTGTTCTATTAAAATAAAGAAAATCAATTTTGATTTGAGGTCAATCTAGGTTAGGCTGTGCTGTTTCAGTTTCACCCCTTGCACATTGAGGACAATGTGTGATTCAAGTGTAAGAGGGGGTTCAAGGAGTCAAAAATTTTGCACTTTTGCTGTTTCTTTTTGCAATTTTTAGTTGCTGATTGCGTGTTTGCTGTTTTTAGAAGCTTAGGATTTGATGTTTTAGTATTCTAGTTGAATTTCATTTGCTGTTTTCCTTCTAATCTAGTAGAAATCATCTAGAGTATTTTGATAAAACCCTTGTCTAGCTATCCTGTTCCAGTTTCTGTTTTTCCTTTTAGTTTCAGTAGTAGAGTTTTGTCTTAGCTTTACCTTGTAAGTTTGAAAGTGTCTATATAGTCTCTTTGATATTTTAGATGTTAGTCTCTTTTTGTTGTTTTCTGCTTTTAAAACTTTTTACAAGCTGTTTAGAGTCATTTTTTGTTGATTTGTTGTTTTCCAGCATGTTACTTGTTGATTTGTCATTTGATGTTGATAAGCTCTAACTTGTTTTGAGTAGTTCATTCAACAAAAAGTACATTAAGTTATCATGAAAAACTGGTTTAGATCAGTTTTGACAAAAATTTTAACCAAGTGAGATTTTGAGCCTTATTTCTCTTCGTGTGTGATTTCAGTTATGATTCTAATACTCCAGAACTTGCATTGACCCTTCCTGACGTTGCTTGTTGTCTGCACTTTTGATATGATCTAGGTCATTTTTGTTTTAAGGCCACTTAGCTAAATAGCCTACATTAAACAGATTTCCATCGCACCAAATTTTGAGTTTGATTAACTTTTTATTTCATGATTTTTTAGCACATTATAAGCCCTGGACCAGACAAACCAGTAATCACCCAACCTTAGAGTTGTGAGGGGCTTTGGAAGTGTTTTGGAAATCTAAATATTTTCATTTCCATCATAATGCATTTTGTTAATTCTGATTGACAAACCAAATTCATAACCATGAGCATTCAGTTTTCATCCTTGCATTATACTAATTGTGATTTTTGATTGAAAGCTGTTTTCTAGATGGTCTAATATGACTTTCATACTCCAAGAATTCATCATTGAGTACTTGGCAGTCAAGGTTGAAGGTTGAATGACCATGGTTGAATTTATTTCTCTGATTTCTGAAATCACCCATTTCATTCTATTCACTGTTTACAAATCTTTTTACTGATTCTAATTTCCAATTCTGTTTTGCATTCAAATATTAATTCTTAATCTGATTTCGTTTTGTATATTGTGCTTCATTCTCTAATTCAATTTTTAATTCAGAATTCAGTTTGATTATAATGTTACTTAATACAGTTTTGATAGGTAATATGGTCATTTTCTCATTTTCAGATTCTAGCATTAGTTCATATTAAACTTCAGTTGCTGCATTCTTTGTTTAGTTTTTTTATCATTGTATCAGAATCATGTCTCTGCATTCTGTTCTAGGATTAGTTCTTAGTTTCCAGTTCTTACAAGTTTAGAAGTTAGGTTTTCAGAATTTTAGGAATTAAATTCTGCACTTGTTCTTTTTGATGGTTATCGGTTTTAATGCTCAATTAGCATTGTTTTAGAATAGTTTGCATGTTCATATCATGAATCAATTTATAGAAGTGCATAAGAACACATTCTTCATAGCAGACCACATGAAATCCTTTACTGTCAGAACTGATAGTTTGTACCATTTGTTGTCCAATTCAGGGTTTTGATGCAGATTTCATAATTCTGAGTTGTTTAGTAGTTTTTAATTCATATCGTGCATAGTTTTATTGATTCAAATATGTTCCATTAATTTACATTGCATAATTCAAAGTTTTAGTTCATAGAGACATTTTGTCAAACAGCTTGTGCAGTTTTCTGTTTTCAGTTATGACTTTTATCAAACAGTTTTGTTTCTCATAATTTTACACAGTTTTAGTTATAATTTAATATCAGCGCATATTTCTTTACACTTTGCATTGTATTCTAAGTGTTAACATCTATTTTTCATTCATCATAACTCATTTTATAGATAATTTGCATTCTGTTCTCACTAAAAAGCCTGCATACTGTTTTAAATATAGGTTCTGTTCTGGTTTTAGTTTCATGCACCACATTCATACCATTCTTAGGATACTTCTCCTTTAAATAGCCTTTTTACATTCCACATTCCTCAAACAGTACATATCTTGGTCAGATTGCAGATTTCTATACTTAAAGATTGTTATTTCCTTTGATTGATATTCATGGTCCACCCTATACCACATTAGGAAGACTTTTTGGATTTTGCTTCAACTTGAATGCAACTATATGCTTCAACAATAGACATGAGGAAAAGACAGAGAAAAGTGGGTGACACATGTAGGTAGAGAAGAGAGATTATGACTAAGAGTATAGAAGTAAGGAAAAGGTGAAATAATGAGTGGTCATGGCCTGAGGGAAAAGAAAGATCATTTTTGCATGCACAGATTTGCACAAAGAATAAAGAAGATTTAGGGTGTTGACAAACGGGGGAGGACACGCCACAACAAATTTTTAGTATGATACATGCACACTTCCACCCAAGATTCAGTGCAATGAATCAAACAATAGATGTGATTTATACGATTTTGAAAGTGATTTGAACAATACAAGACCAACTCAGAGAAAAAAACGAGTGTTGCAAAGATTCAAACAGTGGGGGTAGTAGAATCCTATGATATCGGACAATACTTATGATTCTGAAATGGACAATCGAATGATATATAACAAGGGTTTTTGTTATGATCACAACTATCCTTTTGTTGAAAATGTTGATCACCATCCACTGATCACTGTCTCTAAATATTTTGCATTTCTCTAAATTAATTATTTTAAATTTTATATTAACATACCATATCATATCTTTAAATTTTAAGAGTTTCCTATACCTCTATTGTATACCTTTATCTTTGTGGTATGATAACAGTGTTGTAAAAGGATGAAAAAAAAAATGTAAGAAAATATCTCCAAAAAAACAAACTAATCTATTGCATATGAGTGCATTGCCACCTACTAATTGCAATCTACTCAGAGGATACTGCACATATTCAAATTGAAATGGATTTTGTCATGAAATTGAACAGAAATGCATGTACTCTGTCATACTTGTATACTTCCCCTATTTTCTCATAAACCTTTTGTCTGTATTAGTGTGCACTTATGGAATTACATTCATCAGAAATTATTCCTTGGCAAAAAAAAAACATATGAAATGAATAACCTATCAAATTATCTTCGGTACTAAAAAAAAAAAAAAAAAAAAAAAAAAAAA
>Ga0214543_1008355_pt1 | contig 17016 bp, 15 predicted proteins | sample CNSS2metaG_FD_160094 | JGI IMG/M metagenome (GOLD analysis project Ga0214543, IMG submission 160094) | Root nodule microbial communities from cowpea collected in UCLA plant growth center, Los Angeles, California, USA - CNSS2 | ecosystem: Host-associated > Plants > Roots > Nodule | place: USA... | reverse complement strand
GTTACACGGGAGCAGATGTTGATACAGGTGGTGCTGAGGATGCTCAGATGGCGGAGTGAGGGCTAGCATGGGAGTAGTGCTAGGGTTTTGCTAAATTGTAATTTATGTTTTAAATACAAATTTTGGGAACTTGTAACATTTTATGAATTCAGTTATGAGTTTTGGCGCGCTATCGTAATAAATTGAAATTTTCCCGCGTTGGGATTTTTATCGAGATGGCTATTAATACAATTATTCATTTTAATATTTTTTTAAAGTAATATTCCTTAGGGATGTTACAATAGTAATATCTTAATCATAAAACCAAACAAATGAAGTCTAAGTTTATCCCTTGGATCATTCCTCGCTAACCTAAAAGATAAGAGGATGTTAATGATGATGTAGTAGGCTCTAGAAGGGGGTTTTGAATAGAGCCTTAGAATCTCTTTGTATGAAATAAGATGAAACACTATAAAACAAATAGATAAAGTATAAAATGATATGTTATACTAGTTCACCGAAACTCAAAGGTTACATCCAATTCTTCCTTAAGCATACAACTTAGGAGGTTCCACTAATAAAATAATATCTAATTAGAATGAGTTGAAAAATATTCCTAGGTTACAAATATACAAAACTCTCCTAATTACGAGTATACAAACATCTCTACGTTATACAAGTACACAGACCGACCAGTCCATATTTTTCCAAGTATTAACCTTTTTAACCTACCCTTGAGTTTAGGAATTCTCATGATAATAAAGAAATCACTCTCAAAATAAGATAGCACAACTAAACAAGTAAACTTCACAAAGTAAAAAAATATTACAATGGGTTATGACACAACCACTATTTATAGCTACATGATAATTATAGATGATGTAATCTCAGTCTTTCTCTTGTACCTCTTTTTCTTTCCTTCTTTTATTATATATTTCTCGTAATTTTTTCTTCTTTTTTTACACTAGCTACTTATTTTCTTCTTTAGCTTGATCTCTATTTATAGTTATAGAAGATATGAGCATTGAAGGCTTCATCAAAACTAAATAAATTGATTCCTCACTAATACTTATTAACATCTTGATTTTGGATGTTTAACAAAGGAATGTTTTGATTGGATCTACAAAGATTTTCGTTTCCTTTTCTCCTCTTCTATATCTTCTCTTTGTTGTCATTTCTTTATACTTTCTATATTTGCATTTCTCCATTTCTCCTCAATATTCTAATTAAATCTTCAAGAGAATCTTTAGATTATTCTTTCTTGAAATTGTTTGATTTGAAAAGAAAATATTTTTATATTCAAATTAGTCCGAAAACAAAATATATCTATGTAAAGAGATAAAAATGACCCATTCCAAAAAAAATTTATTTCAAGACATAATTTACTTATTAGATCTTTTGATTTTGATTTGATTATTTAACATCACTTTTAACATTGCTGCTTGTTCGTTTCTTTTAATACATAAAATAAACAATTTAAGTTATAAATATTTGGAGCAGTAAATATCATTAAAATGTTAACATAAAAAATGCACCAGGCAATGTCTTAGACGTCTTATCAGTTGGAATCATTAAATCAGTTCAATCTTGAACTGTGTGATCATGTTGAATCATCTCATTAGTATTAATGCAAACTTGATACAAATTTGATAGGGATAAAATAATAAAAAAACTAAATACTAAATTCGAATAATTAATTTTATTAATTATTTTAAGTTTAATTGCATATATTTTTATTACATTAATTGCATTTATCATTCTAAAATTAAGTGCATTTATATTAATTTTTTAATTGATATTTTATATTTCAGGACAATTAATATTTACATTATATTAACTATATCTGATCATAGCATGGAGGTTCACAGTAACAACAAAAGTAATAAAAAAATATAGTTAATATTATTTATTAATTTAATTTTAATTTAAATATTTTTATTATATTAATTGTATTTATAATTTTTTAAATGAGTTGATTTATATTAATTTTCCAATTAATATTTATAATTATGGAAAATTAGTATTTTATATTTTCATGTCAATCAAAACTTCTTTAAATATGAACAACATATGAAACTATCTTCTTTCAAGGATTTGTTTTTGTTTCATTAAGAAAAGTCCTACTGATCACTCACCAAGAATGACGACAACTTTGAAGTACCTCATTTGCATTATCTTTCTTAGTCTTGTTAGCAGAGGTATATTTTATTTCATTTAACATATTTCATAAATTTTCTTTGTCTTGTCATCGTCATAGTTGGAAGGTGATTGGGTATGTCATTGTCACCCCAAAACTCTAACTTTCTTTGAAAATTATACAAAATGACACGTTGAAATAAAAAAAAATCAGGAAAGATAGTTTTAACTATCATGAACTTCTATGTTTTTTATATCACCATTATTCTCTCTTTATGCATGTGCTTGTTGCATTAACTTTGCAGGGTCCAGTTATTGTAACTTGAACAACATCAACATTGCGACAACAAAAAGTGGGAGAATAATACTTGGAAAGCCTGAGTGGAATGTAGTTGTGACAAACAACTGTAATTGCGCACAAAGCCAAATAAAATTGTTATGCCAAGGGTTTCAGACTTCAGAAATTGTTAGTCCATCAATTCTTGCCCTTCAAGGGGACTCTTGCCTTCTTATCAATGACAATCCTTTGAAGGGTTTTGCTAGTGTCAGCTTCTCCTATGCTTGGGATGTTCCTTATTTTCTGAGGCCATTGACCTCTCATACTACGTGTTGATAATGGTTTCTCATGAGTATCAAAGGATTACAAATAATAATAGTATTAATAGGTAATAGTTGTAGGGTATTTTGCTTTTCATCCCTTCAACTAGTGCTTCTGGAAACGATGCCTGTATTTTTTTTCTTTTAAAATTCAAGTCTACATAATTTTAAAATGATTCTTCACTCCTTTATATTATGAACAATTTTGATAATTTTATAAATTCATAAAATTATTTATATAGTTAATAAAATATTTTTAAAATTAAATAATAATTATTTTTATTGTGAATTTTTTAAGGAGTTAATTATATGACAAAAAACCAAAATACACCGATAGAGGGTAAAATATAGCCATTGTATGTTGAATTCATAAAATGTATATAAAATTTATCTAAATAGTCTTTTTAATACTTTTAATGACATATGATTAAGTTGGATAGTTTTAACTTATTTGTTTTTCAAACTTTCACGATTGTTTCCATTTGCTTTATGATTATAGTTTTGTAAAGGCTTAAATATATATTTGGTCCCTATTTTTGTTGTTTTTATTCAATTTGGTCCCTATTTTCGTTTTGTGTTTAATTAGGTTTTCATTTTTGTCAAATTGTAGTTAATTTGGTCTTTTTCACTAACAATGTTTAAATAGTGAACGTTTTTGAATAGTACATGCCACATGTGATCTCTTGGTTTTTTTTATTCTTTTTAAATTTTTTTTTTTAAATTTTTTTCTTTTAATTTTTTTTTATTTCAAAATATTTGTCCACGTGTCAAGTTACAATTGTGCCACGTGTCAATGCTAGTGCCACGTGTCAGTTTATGGTAGTATTATTTTTTGTTCAATTTAGTCCCCATATTCGTTATTTTTGTTGAATTTAGTCCAATTTTTTGTTAAAATAAATCAATTTTGTTTCTTTCAAATTGATACTAAATTTAATATCTTTTATACAAATTATATTAATATTTTTTCTAAAATTGACATTTGAATTTATTATTTTTTAATTTCAATTATAAATTATTAAATTTATTTATAAATTGAAGAAAATTCTAATATTTAATTGCGAAATAGAATATAATTATTTAAAATATTATAAGAATATAGTTATTAATTTTTTTAATATTTATATTGAAAAATACTTTTAAAATTGATATATAAAAATATTTTAGAAAAGTAAACTAATATTTGTAAAATTAATATTTAAATATAACATATCGTAGATTTTAATATCTAAAATACAATAAAAATATTAAATATTTTAAATTTAAATGTGAATTTTACAAATGATAGTATATATTTTGAAATTTTAATAATCATATTTTAATAATATTTAAATAATTATATTCTATTTAACACTAGAATCTAAGAATTGTATTCAATTTATAATTAAATATTATAATTTATAATTGAATTTAAAAAATCATTGTACCGCACCTAGCCGGCGTAGCCAAATAACCATAGAACCCGTCTATGTAACCACCAAGGACGCAAATAATAACAATTACCATATATACGCTGAGCAAATAAAAGTAACCGGCCTAAGCCGCCAAAAGAGCAATAGTGACCTAAGCAGCTAAAAGAGTAACCGGTCTGGGCCGGTAAAGAGTAACCGGTCTAGGCCGGCAGCTTTGGGAAACTAAACAAAAACTTGACAAATTCAAAACATTTCTAGTAAGGCTCATAGGGCCCACAATGATCGAACTAAGGGACCTGGGCTAAGGCCCAGGCCCACCTACGGCCCAAACAAGCGCCCAGCCTATGACGTGGCCAGACATATTTAATAATCTATAAATATGCATGAACCCCACAAATTAAAGGTACGCATTCATTACTCTCCTAATCACGAGATTTGACTTTCTAAGAGATTTTGCTGACTTGAGCTTCGGAGTCTTTTCTGCAGGTAACCCCCCTCGGGTCAAAACCGGTCACACGGAGATATGCATAGGCGACATGTATCGACCGGGAGGAAGTCCACTGAGGAGATTGCGGACCATAGTAAGGTAGCACTTGTGTTTGACATATCTTTATTGTTCTCGCTGAGCAAATAAAACTAACCGGCCTAAGTCGCCAAAAGAGCAACAATGACCTAAGCCTCTAAAAGAGTAACCGGTCTGGGCGGGTAAAGAGTAACCGGTCTAGGCCGGCAGCTTTGGGAAACTAAACAAAAACTTGACAAATTCAGAACATTTCTAGTAAGGCTCATAGGGCCCATAATGATCGAACTAAGAGACCTGGGCTAAGGCCCACACCCACCTACGGCCCAAACAAGGGTCCAACCCATGACGTGGCCAGACATAATTAATAATCTATAAATATGCATGGATCCCACGAAATAAAGGTACGCATTCATTACCCTCCTAATCACGAGATTTGACTTTCTAAGAGATTTTGCTGACTTGAGCTTCAGAGTCTTTTCTGCAGGTAACCCCCATCGGGTCCAAACCGGTCACATTGAGATATCCATAGGCGACATGTATTGGCCGGGAGGAAGCCTACTGAGGAGATTGCAGACCATAGTAAGGTAGCACTTGTGTTTGACATATCTTTATTGTTCTCGCTGAGCAAATAAAACTAACCTGCCTAAGTCGCCAAAAGAGCAACAATGACCTAAGCCTCTAAAAGAGTAACCGGTCTGGGCGGGTAAAGAGTAACCGGTCTAGGCCGGCAGCTTTGGGAAACTAAACAAAAACTTGACAAATTCAGAACATTTCTAGTAAGGCTCATAGGGCCCATAATGATCGAACTAAGAGACCTGGGCTAAGGCCCACACCCACCTACGGCCCAAACAAGGGTCCAACCCATGACGTGGCCAGACATAATTAATAATCTATAAATATGCATGGATCCCACGAAATAAAGGTACGCATTCATTACCCTCCTAATCACGAGATTTGACTTTCTAAGAGATTTTGCTGACTTGAGCTTTAGAGTCTTTTCTGCAGGTAACCCCCATCGGGTCCAAACCGGTCACATTGAGATATCCATAGGCGACATGTATTGGCCGGGAGGAAGCCTACTGAGGAGATTGCGGACCAGAGTAAGGTAGCACTTGTGTCTGACATATCTTTATTGTTCTCGCTAAGCAAATAAAAGTAACCGGCCTAAGTCGCCAAAAGAGCAACAACTACCTAAGCCGCTAAAAGAGTAACCGGTCTAGGCCGGCAGCTTTGGGAAACTACACAAAAACTTGACAAACTCAGAACATTTCTAGTAAGGCTCATAGGGCCTACAAAGATCGAACTAGGGGACCTGGGCTAAGGCCCAAACCCACCTACGGCCTAAACAAGGGCCCAGCCCAGGACGTGGCCAGACATATTTAATAATCTATAAATATGCATGGACCCCACGAATAAAAGTTACGCATTCATTACTCTCCTAATAACGAGATTTGACTTTCTAAAAGATTTTGCTGACTTGAGCTTCGAAGTTTCTTCTGCAGGTAACCCCCCTCGGGTCCAAACCGGTCACACCGAGATATCCATAGGTGACATCTATCTGCTGGGAGGAAGCGTACTGAAGAGATTGCGGACCAGAGTAAGGTAGCACTTGTGTCTGATATATCTTACTTGTTCCTTACAAGAACATAAGGTATTATCTCTTGCCCTACAGTGGGCGCCGGTGTACCGCACCTAGCCGGCCTAGCCAAAAAACCATAGAACCCGTCTACGTAACCACCAAGGACGCAAATACTAACAATTACCATATATACGCTAAGCAAATAAAAATAACCGGCCTAAGCTGCCAAAAGAGCAACAACGACCTAAGCCGCTAAAAGAGTAACCGGTCTAGGCCGACAACTTTGGGAAACTAAACAAAAACTTGACAAATTCAAAACATTTCTAGTAAGGCTCATAGGGGCCACAATGATCGAACTAAAGGACCTAGGCTAACGCCCAGGCCCACCTACAGCCCAAACAAGGGCCCAGCCCATGACGTGGCCAAACATAATTAATAATCTATAAATATGGATGGACCCCACGAATTAAAGGTACGCATTCATTACTCTCTTAATCACGAGATTTGACTTTCTAAGAGATTTTGCTGACTTGAGCTTCAGAGTCTTTTCTGCAGGTAACCCCCCTCGGGTCCAAACCGGTCACATTGAGATATCCATAGGCGACATGTATTGGCCGGGAGGAAGCCTACTGAGGAGATTGCGGACCAGAGTAAGGTAGCACTTGTGTCTGACATATCTTTATTGTTCTCGTTGAGCAAATAAAAGTAACCGGCCTAAGCCGCCAAAAGAGCAACAACTACCTAAGCTGCTAAAAGAGTAACCGGTCTAGGCCGGCAGCTTTGGGAAACTAAACAAAAACTTGACAAACTCAGAACATTTCTAGTAAGGCTCATAGGGCCTACAAAGATCGAACTAGGGGACCTGGGCTAAGGCCCAAACCCACCTACGGCCTGAACAAGGGCCCAACCTAGGACGTGGCCAGACATATTTAATAATCTATAAATATGCATGGACCCCACGAATTAAAGTTACGCATTCATTACTCTCCTAATAACGAGATTTGATTTTCTAAAAGATTTTGCTGACTTGAGCTTCGAAGTTTCTTCTGCAGGTAACCCCCCTCGGGTCCAAACCGGTCACACCGAGATATCCATAGGCGACATCTATCTGCTGGGAGGAAGCGTACTAAGGAGATTGCGGACCAGAGTAAGGTAGCACTTGTGTCTGATATATCTTACTTGTTCCTTACAAGAACATAAGGTATTATCTTTTGCCCCACAGTGGGCGCCGGTGTACCGCACCTAGCCGGCCTAGCCAAAAAACCATAGAACCCGTCTACGTAACCACCAAGGACGCAAATACTAACAATTACCATATATACGCTAAGCAAATAAAAGTAACCGGCCTAAGCTGCCAAAAGAGCAACAGCGACCTAAGCCGCTAAAAGAGTAACCGGTCTAGGCCGACAACTTTGGGAAACTAAACAAAAACTTGACAAATTCAAAACATTTCTAGTAAGGCTCATAGGGGCCACAATGATCGAACTAAAGGACCTAGGCTAAGGCCCAGGCCCACCTACAGCCCAAACAAGGGCCCAGCCCATGACGTGGCCAGACATATTTAATAATCTATAAATATACATGGACCCCACGAATCAAAGTTACGCATTCATTACTCTCCTAATAATGAGATTTGACTTTCTAAAAGATTTTGCTGACTTGAGCTTCGAAGTTTCTTCTGCAGGTAACCCCCCTCGGGTCCAAACCGGTCACACCGAGATATCCATAGGCGACATCTATCTGCTGGGAGGAAGCGTACTGAGGAGATTGCGGACCAGAGTAAGGTAGCACTTGTGTCTGACATATCTTTATTGTTCTTGCTGAGCAAATAAAAGTAACCGGCCTAAGCCGCCAAAAGAGCAACAACTACCTAAGTTGCTAAAAGAGTAACCGGTCTAGGCCGGCTGCTTTGGGAAACTAAACAAAAACTTGACAAATTCAAAACATTTATAGTAAGGCTCATAGGGCCCATAATGATCGAACTAAAGGACCTAGGCTAAGGCCCAGGCCCACCTACAGCCCAAACAAGGGCCCAGCCCATGACGTGGCCAAACATAATTAATAATCTATAAATATGGATGGACCCCACGAATTAAAGGTACGCATTCATTACTCCCCTAATCACGAGATTTGACTTTCTATGAGATTTTGCTGACTTGAGCTTCGTAGTCTTTTCTGCAGGTAATCCCCCTTGGGTTTAAACTGATCACACCGAGATATCTAGAGGCGACATGTATTGGACGGGAGCAACCGTATTGAGGAGATTGCAAACCAGAGTAAGGTAGCACTTGTGTTTGACATATCTTATTTGTTCTTTGTAGGAATAATTGGCGCCCACACTAGGGCACGAGATAATACCTTACAAACCAACACGCTTTTTCCGAAGATGGTTTCTACCTACAGTAGAGCAGGAGTTAACAAACAGGCTGAAGCATGTCCCTCAGGACCTGCTAACATCACCCCGGATTTGGCTTCCTCTTAGACGGTCAAGCCAAGATGCAACAGGTACTTGCTGATTTAAAGAAGCGTAGTGATGATGAGATGGAGGCACTACGACAGGTGAACTCTCGCCTAAGGCAAAAGATTGAGGCTGATCCCATTTAAAAGGCAAAGGCCAAGGAAACATCCGATGCCGCAGGGTCCCCAGCTTTCTAGCCCATTGAAGAAGAAAGTGAGTACAATCCTACCCCGCACACCTTCACCACCACCCAACAAACTCCCATCCTCTCAACCCATCATACTCACTTCCATTCCACCCTCCCAGGAAATAATGTTGCTCCTACCCCCGCCGCCACCCTGCCCACCACCCACATCCCGCCCTACAACATGCCCACCACTCTACACACTACTCATATCCCACCCTATAACAACCCTCACACCCTCCCTACTACCCATATCCCCCCTCACAACTTCACGTCCACTTTTCCCACCCTCATTCACCATTCCATCCCTCCTCACCCGCTACCATCTGCCTAATTTAGGCACCATCATCCTTTTACCGATTTCATTGCCAACACTCCCCTCCCTACCTAGTGGGAACCTTTCACACTGGAACGTTACACCGGTGAGACCGACCTAGACGAACACCTCAAGGTCTACATCACCCATGTCGCCCTCTACACTTCCCATGATGCTGTTTTTTGCAAGGCCTTTCCTACCACCCTGAAAGGCCCTAACCTCGAATGGTTTACCACCCTCCCGCCATACTCCATTGACTGCTTCGCACCCTCTCCCACATGTTCACCACTCACTTTGCCGGCAGTCGCCCGCACCAAACTACAACAATCTCACTTCTCGGCGTCAGACAGGAACAAGACGAGATGCTCCGGGCTTTCATTGACCGATTCAATAAGGCTACCCTTCGCACACCACACCTAAACCAAGAGATGATACTTCAGTGCATGACCCTAACTCTTAAACCCGGCCCCTTCGCCAATAATGTCTACCATCACCCACCCGCCTCCATGCATGAGTTGAAACTACATGCCCCCGACTACGTCCGCATGGAAGAAATGCAAACTCTCTATACAAAATTCTGCAATGACTACACACCCTCTACAACAACTGCCTCTCCACAACCTTCTCGACCTGATCCGAGACACTGAGAACCACGACAACTCCGCTTCACCAGATACGCCCCCCTAAATGTCCCTAAATCTCGTCTCCTTGACAAGGCCTTACAGGCCGACCTCATCCCACCGTCGCGCAAGATGACCACTCCTCTCAACGCGGACATGACTAAATGTAGCCGCTACCACCGAAACCACGACCACACCATAGAGGAATGTAAAGCACTCCAGGATAAAATTGAAGAATTGGTTTGTGCAAGCCATTTCCGCCGCTTTGTTCGCAGAGACGACCACCCTCCTCGATCCAATCACCCTCCTCGTTCTGACCATCGACGCCCTCCCGCGACTCTCGCCACGACAAACACCCAAGCCATACCGCAAACCATGACCCCCAATTGGCTCGCACCGACGTCACCCCTACCGACCCTCCCCGACGTGGCACTATTAACACCATCTCTAGTGGTTTTGCTAGTGGAGGATCCACCTAATCCGCCAGGAAGAGATATCCGCCTCGAACCGGTCAAGGAAACCATCCCCCTTGAGCTCCCTAATGGCCGCACCATCAAACTCGGCACTGGTTACAACCTGAACAACGCGACATCCTCACACCCACCCTTATCAACAACATGAACCTCTTTGTTTGGTCAGCTGCTAACTTACCCGGAGTTGACCCTCACGTTGCATCCCACAAGTTGTCTATTTACAAGGAGGCCTGATATGTCTGCAAAAAAAACACAAGCTTGGTGAAGAACGACGCTTAGCAGCCAAAGCCAAGTCTGCCAAGTTGTTTAATGCAGGGTTTATCAAAGAAGCCCACTACACCACTTGGCTCTCTAACGTGGTTCTGGTCAAGAAAGCCAATGACAAGTGGCGAATGTGCGTTGATTACACGAATCTTAACAAAGCCTGTCCTAGGGATGCCTACCCCTTACCTAACATTGATCGACTTGTCGACGGTGCAATCGGTAACAAGGTTCTCATTTTTCTTGATGCATACTCTGGTTATAACCAAATTCCCATGGCCACATCCGACATAAACAAAACCGCCTTCATTACAGACGATGCCAACTACTTCTACAAGGTCATGCCATTCGGTCTCAAAAACATAGGGGCAACCTACCAACGATTGATGGACAAAGTATTCAACCATTTAATGGGCAAATGTGTCGAAGTATACGTCGACGACATGGTTGTCAAATCCCCAAGCCATCACCAACACGCTCAGGACCTATCCGTAGTCTTTTCTACATTAAGGCAGTACAACCTCCGCCTCAACCTCAAAAAATGCGTCTTCAGCGTCGACCACGGTAAATTCCTCAGATTCATGCTGACCCAACGTGACATAGAGGCTAACCTCGAAAAGTGCAATGCAATCATTGAAATGCGAAGTCCCAACAGTATCAAAGAAGTACAACGACTCATAGGCCGACTAACCGTCATCTCCCGCTTCCTTCCCAAGCTAGTCGAACAAACCCAACCCATCATTCAACTGCTCAAAAAATCGACCAAGTTCACGTGGAATGACGATTGTGAACAAGTCTTTCAAAAGCTAAAAACCACCTTCACCTCACAACCCATCCTCCATAAGCAGGACACTCATCAACCCCTATTGGTCTACATCACCGCCATAGATCACACCGTAAGCGTCGCGCTGGTTCAAGATGTCGGTGGCACCCAACACCCTGTTTACTTCATCAGCAGAACCCTGCAAGATCTGGAAACCAGGTACCAGATGGTGGAAAAATTAGCCCTATCCCTGGTACATGCAGCCCGACGCCTACGCCCATATTTCCAAAATCATAACATTATCATCAAAACCGACTACCCTATCCAGAAGATATTGCAGAAACCAGACCTTGCGGGACGGATGTCGTCTTGGGCCATTGAGTTATCCGAATTCAACATTCGCTACAAACCTCACGGCCCCATCAAAGCTCAATGTCTCCTAGACTTTGTCAACGATCTCCAACGAACCCCTAAAGAGGACCAATGGAAACTTTATGTTGATGGTTCGTCAAACCCAAGAGGGGCAGGTGCCGGCATCGTGCTAGAAGGACCCAACGATATCCTCATCGAAAAATCCTTCCACTTCGCCTTCCAGAAATCTAACAACCAAGTCGAATACGAAGCCATCCTCGCCGGCTTATCCCTCGCCCGCGAAGTTGGTGTCAAATCACTAACGTGCAAAACCGATTCCAAGCTTACCATGGGCCATCTAAATGATGAGTTCCAAATCAAAGACCCTACCCTCCTACAATACTATCATTTGGTCCGGAAAGTCATCCAGTTTGCCTTCGAACAAGTCCGCATCCAACACATCCCCAGATCCGAAAACGTTAGAGCCGACATATTATCCAAACTAGCCAGCACCAAGCTAAAAGCTGCCACCAATCATTATTGTAGCAAACGATATCTGCTCCTTCCATCACACACACTTGCCATACCCTAACCCCACACCAAGCCGACAATTGGACAACTCCCTACATCCAATACCTCCAAACTGGTAACCCACCGCCTAACGCTGATAGGAGTTGGATGGCTAAAGCTGCCAGGTACACGATGATAGGCGATGACCTGTACAAACGAGGATATGGCCGACCACTTTTTAAATGCGTTACTGTAGAACAAGCTCAGTACATCATTAAAGAGTTACATGAAGGCATATGCGGCTACCATTCCGGCGCACGCACCATGACCACCAGAATCCTTCGCATTGGTTACTTTTGGCCGACCATGGAGGCAGACTGCCATGACTTTGTCAAAAAATGCATACCATGCCAGAAACATGGAAACCTCATCCACCAAAAATAGGAGCAGCTCCACGCTATACTATCCCCGTGGCCCTTCATAAAATGGGGAATGGACATCCTTGGCCCTTTCTCCCCGGGCAAAGGCCAAGTAAAACTCCTGATAGTAGTCGTCGACTACTTCACCTAGTAGATAGAAGCCAAACCATTAGCCACCATTACAGCCCAACAAGTCCAACAGTTCATCTGGAAGGATATCATATGCCGGTATGGCGTCCCACAGACAATCATCACCGACAATGGCCGACAGTTTATAGACAAAGAACTTGCTAAATTCTGTATCGGCCTAGGCATCAAACATGTAACCAGCTCTGTTGAGCACCCACAGACCAATGGATAGGCCGACGCAGCAAATAAGGTTATACTGGTAGAATTGCGTAAACGGTTGGACAACGCTAAGGGCCGATGGCCAGAAGAATTAGTGGAAGTGTTATGGGCCTACAGATGTACACCTCAATCAGCAACAAACAAATCCCCGTTCAGCTTAGTATACGGCGCAAACACCATGATACCAGTTGAAATTGGCAAACCATCTTTGCACCGAGAACTGTACGACCCAGTTCAAAATCATCAAAACATGAACACCCACCTTGACCTCCTACCCGAGTTAAGAGAAAAAGCCCAGATACGCAACCTAGCTGCCAAACAGAGAGCGGCCAGAAAGTATAATGCAAACCTACACCCAAGATCGTTCGCCAAGGGAGACTTAGTTTGGAGAATGGCCAGTAGTGCAAGAAAGAAGGATGTCAAGTTCTCCGCCAATTAGGACGGCCCGTACTGAATACGTGAAGATGCTGGAAGAGGAGAGTATAGGCTTGAACAATTATCAGGGGAAGAGATACCCAATACATGGAACGTGTCCCATCTCAAGTTTTATTTCAGTTAAAAACATGTATTGTACCGAATACTTGTAACTCGGGGTGTACTCTTTTTCCTCACCTGGTCTTTTTTACCTAAGGAGGGTTTTGGCCAGGGAGGTTTTAACGAGGCACCCCAAATTTCATTAATAAAACAAAGGGTTCTTCACCTACTCCTTCGTTACTTCTAACACACTTTTAGTTCCCCACCCTTACCACAAGTAAGCGGCCTGGGTCGAACACCCTTAACTTGATGTTAATTCGTTTTAAGTTCCCCACCCTTACCATAAGTAAGCAACCTAGGTTGAACACCCTTAACTTGATGTTAATTCGTTTTAAGTTCCCCACCCTTACCACATGTAAGCAGCCTGGGTCGAACATCATTAACTTGATGTTAATTCATTTTAAGTTTCGCACCCTTACCGCAAGTAAGCGACCTGGGTCGAACACCCTTAACTTGATGTTAATGCGTTTTAAGTTCCCCACCCTTACCACAAGTAAGCAGCCTGGGTCGAACACCCTTAACTTGATGTTAATTCATTTTAAGTTCTCCACCCTTACCACAAGTAAGCGGCCTGGGTTAAACACCCTTAACTTGATACCCTTACCACAAGTAAGCGGCCTGGTTCGAACACCCTTAACTTGATGTTAATTCATTTTAAGTTCCCCACCCTTACCACAAGTAAGCGGCCCAAGTCGAACACCCTTAACTTGATGTTAATTCATTTTAAGTTCCCCACCCTTACCACAAGTAAGCGGCCTGGGTCGAACACCCTTAACTTGATGTGAATTCGTTTTAAGTTCCCCACCCTTACCACAAGTAAGCGGCCTGTGTCGAACACCCTTAACTTGATGTGAATTCGTTTTAAGTTCCCCACCCTTACCACAAGTAAGCGGTTCGGGTCGAACACCCTTAACTTGATGTTAATTCATTTCAATTTCCCCACCCTTACCACAACTAAGCGGCCTGGGTCGAACACCCTTAACTTGATGTTAATTCGTTTTAAGTTCCCCACCCTTACGACAAGTAAGTGGTCTGGGTCAAACACCCTTAACTGAAAATACTTCTCAAATTAACACAGATATTCATGATCACATCATTCCAGACACTACTATAACACATCATATGGGCATCGCATAACAACAAACATACCAAGAATAAACATCACATTAACAGCAAGGTAGATAGTGTACGAATTACCGGCAAATTAAACGATGTACGATTCATTACAAACTTAATGGCAAAGTAGATAGCATACGAATTAACGAAAATTAAGCAATGTATGGGTTATTACAAACTTAGAATCAACATCAAATTGGAAAAATTAAAATAATGGTTCTAAGTCGCTTCTTGGGCCGCGTCCTTCGCAGGTTCACCATCAACGTTCACATCCACTTCCTCCGTCCTCTTCTCCGCATCCTCCTCGGGACTGGACCCCGCCTCATCCATAAGCACACCATCCACCACATCCTTATTTACATCAAACCGCACATCATTAACATTAACATCCTTATAGAAAAAGGTCGCTTGTCGCACACCCTTCTGGAAGCCGTTTATATGCTCGTGGATAATACAACTCTTCAAATCTTCCATCTCCACCTCCAACCCATCATGTTTCTCTTTCACCTCATCATAGTCGGCCTCCAGATCCGTAATCCGGCCCTTCAACTTTTTCTCCGAGTCTAGGCAGCGCACTCTCCAAGTTGTCAGCCTTTTCCTTTCTTCTTCCCATTCCTCTTTCTCCTTCTTCCAGGCCTCTTTTTCCCCGGCGTACTTGTCAACCTTTCCTTGCAACTCTTAAATTTTTGCCTGGCTCCACTCTTTCAACTCTCTTTGATATAAAGATCCCACCCGCTGCTCAGTATCAGCGTTTTGCTGCTAAACTCAACCATAGCCTTCACTAAAGCATTAGCCTTCATATTATCAATTGAATCAATCAACGATTCTAGCATATTGATCTTGATATCTTTTTGTACAATTGTCTCCGGAAGCTCAATCAAGCCAGCCTCCGATCCTTTGCCTCCGCTTGACGACCACGGCCCCATCAAGGCGGCCCGCACTTTCTTCACATCCTTTCCTTTACTGGGCCTGGCCGACAACTCTGCCCTCCTCTTCGTTCCACCGTGCACATGCATGTCTACTAGCGACTCTTGGAAGTTGGGGACCTAAGTGCTCCCAGCGGCTCTAGCCTTAGCTGCCTTCTCCTTCCGTAACGCTTGGAAGAGTGTCAAATTCTTCTTTCCCATCTATGCCATATGACCTACAGCTTACAACAGACAACCGTTAGAACGCTCAAACATAAACTAACACTCAAAATTACAAAAAGATACCTTCAATATCCATAATCGGGTGAACCGAATTATAAACCCTAACTAAGCCCTTAGTGGGCATCTTATCGCTAAAGAGCATCACTGCATCCACCACCTCCTTGTCGACCACCAACAAATCCTCCCTCGCCATCACCTTATACCTCTATGGGTTGCCGGTCCAGAAAAACGGGAACTTAGTATTGCCGTCAGTAGTGTAAAAATGCGAAAGACCAACTTGCTTTATCACCACTTTAAAGAACCCATCTTTAAAGTGCTTAAAAGATTGGGTAAAAGCATCCATTCTGTTAAAACCAGGCCGACTTATAAGCGACAACCACGTCGCTGGACTTCTCGGCCTCGTAACAAAAAAGTAAAGGAACGCCCGTGGAGACGGTTGCAAATACAAAGCCATACACAACAGCCGAAACGCCTGCAAATACACCCAACTGTTTGGATGCAACAGGGTGGGAGCAACATTCAACAGTCGTAACACTCCCATGGTAAATTCATCAAACGGTAGCCGAATGTGTAGTTGTGAGAAGTGACATATCTACATGTAAAAGAACTCCTCGACAACTCCTTCTCGGCCATGGCAAACACATTCCACAACATTTACCCTCTCTTGCACCACTATGTCCCTTCAAGCACCTTTCTCAAAGATTGGTGTACAGTTCAGCCACGACTTCAGCAATCGCGACCATTGGAATATCGACTATTGCGTTCGCACGTCTGCTGCAACCCACTCGTATCCCGTCTTCGCCAGCCAGTTGCTTTCTGCCAACTCCTCAGGTGGATCCTCCCTAACTTCAACTATCCTCTCTATGGGGATCCTCTCCACATTTCTGATTCCTCCCTATCATTACTATCCGCTTGACTACTTCCGCTCCCAGACCTCTCACTACTCGAACTCGACAAGGAAACCCTATCACTACTACTAGACATACCTGATTCTTTTTAGGATGACAATGGAGATAAGGAAGATATCGGACAACCCTAACGCACACAAAGTAACTGATCTCAGATTTTTTACAAATGAAGCAACATGCGCACACTTTCAAAAACATCTTCATTTATAAGCATGAATTTCAAACGCCACAACTCCTTCCCGCCAAAAGTCACAACCCACTAACACAAAAAAGGCCTTTAACGTCACTCCAATAACGTCTGCCTAAAAAAAGCCCAACGTTAAAAATGCGCGGTGGCATTTTTGTAAATAATGAGACATTTTTAACGTCTGCCCGCTCCACGTC
>Ga0214543_1008353_pt1 | contig 17016 bp, 7 predicted proteins | sample CNSS2metaG_FD_160094 | JGI IMG/M metagenome (GOLD analysis project Ga0214543, IMG submission 160094) | Root nodule microbial communities from cowpea collected in UCLA plant growth center, Los Angeles, California, USA - CNSS2 | ecosystem: Host-associated > Plants > Roots > Nodule | place: USA... | reverse complement strand
GAATCTGCCCTGGACTGAGGCTCCTATCAGTGATGATTGCGGAGATGAGGTGGTGGAGAGTGGATCGCCGCCGGAAGTGAAACTGGGTATATGGCACCGGTTTTGAAATAACCGAGGCATAAAAGTGAATATAAGGCTTCGGGTAATAACCGAGGCCAAAAGGGGTACATTTTGGCCTCGCCCCAATATGCCTCGGTTCCAGACCCGAGGCAAAATGCGAAAAATAACCGGGGCAGAAAGCCCTTACTGCACTGGTGTGCATATGACTCATGAAGGACTATGAGGTCATGGTTTGGGTGATCTGGAAATTATAAATTTAGTTATGTTATTTTGGGTTGGGAAACATATCTATATCATGTTTTGTTTATATATGTTGTGCATAGCTCACCCTTTCTGTGTGTGTGTGGCGATGATCAAATAACTTGTTATCCGGGAGCAGATGATGTGACAGGTGGGCCAAGAGACACTTAGACGCGGAGAGAGGGCTAGCAGAGGGATAATTTTGTATATGTATATAGATGTTTACATTTTTTAGCTTTGAGAAAATTATGTAATCCCTTGGGAGTCTTTGACTTTTAATTCTGTTTTATGAATTATGGACTCCTGGATTTATGGATTTAAATTTTTAAAATTCTAAATTTCCCGTGTTTCAGAAATAGTTTATATTAAATGCCGCATTCGAATTTTTATTTATTTAATATCAGTAATATTTTTTAGGGATGTTACAGAGTATATCGCGACTAAAAATTAAACTTTCGTATTTAACTTGCTTCTTGCACTTAAAATCTAAATAGGCAATTCCTACCGTACAATTTAGACAAAGGAAAAAATATGTAATTCAAACAAAAAATGGTAGATCAAATTGACTAAACAAAAAGCTAAAGCAAAATCAGAATGTAATTACCGTCAAATTCCACAGTCTCTCCAACTCCATGCACAGAAGGTCAGAAAGAATACCTGTCGGTATACACCTGCAAAAGACATAATAAATATAAAAAAGAAAACAATCAATGTAATGCAAAAGTTGAAAAACAGCGAGAGAATGCATTGTATTGGAATCGCACCATTTGAGTGGGAAGCCATTGTAGTCAAACCAAACGGTGTCAAGTCCATGGGGAAGCATGCTGCTGAATTGAGGCTTTACAAGTGAGATCACCAAAGGCAAGTACCCTACCCGAGGAGCCAACACCTGAAAACGAAAACAAAATGGAAATGAAGCGATTAATTGAGTGAGATGATGAAAAACCCAAGAAAAAGGAAGAGTGTGGCGCGAAGAAAACGAAAGTTGGTGGAGGAGGAGGGAGAGTAATGACTTCATGGAGGTAAATCTGTAAAGAAATGGTCCCTTCCACACCTGCTTCAAGAAAGAGTGTTTGATAAATCTCTAAAGCGAAAATGATGCAGAACGATACAGAGGAGAGGAGAAAAAACCTTTACAAAAGTTACAACCAAAACAATTAAATTTAAAATAATATAAAAAATTGTGACGGTTAAAAAAATTAATAGAAAACAAAAATGTTTTTAGCTGTTTTTTTTTACTGTTACAAAATAACCGTAAGTAAAAAATGTTTTAATTGTAGTGACTTTAGGATAATTTTATATAACAAAATTCACGTGAATTAATTGTGTAAGGCTTTTTTTAAAAGAAAATAATCTACATGTAATTTTTTAATAAATAATTTTTAAGGAACATTACATATATTTTCATAGAAATAAATTGGCATAAAATATTATAAGTAATAATTGTATATATTTTATGGAGTTTGAACTTGGAGTTTGAAAGAAACCTATACTACTTTTTAGAGGTTTAAAACTAAATCTTTGTAATTTAGCAAAGATTTTAAAAACCTATACTACTTTTTAGAGATTTAACACTAAACCTTTGTAATTTAAGGGAGGTTTTAAAAATCTATACTATTTTTTAGAGGTTTAAAGTTAAATCTTTGTAATTTAATAGAGGTTTTGAAAACCTACACTATTTTATAGAGGTTTAACATTAAACCTTTGGAATTTAACGAAAATTTTAAAAACCTCAGTTAAGTTAATCCATTGTTAAGGTTATATTAACCTTCGCTAAATAACCCTCGTTAAATGCAATTTCTTTTGTAATGCTACTTCACTCAATTTATCTAATAACTACTATTTTTATTTACTTGCACTCTTACTCAATCAAAAAAACCTAAAAATCAAACTACCAATATACTTGCTAAATTCTTGTGGATACGACACTTGTTGATACTACTACGTACCAGTACACTTGTTGAGAAATGATTGTTGTGAAACAGTCATCACACCTATATAATCTCTACTCTACAAAAAGAATCTTGAAATAACTCTTAAGAAATACACTCAAAAGCAATGCTATACACAATTGCTCGTATCACTTACACAGTGAAAATAATACAAAAGATTGATTAATAAAAGAAGAAATAAGGAAAGTGGACACTTGATTGTGTTGATATCACAAGATCACCTAGTGCCAAGCAAGAAACTCTTAGAACCTCTTAATCTTAATCAAATATTGGCTGAATCACAAAATTCTCAGTAAAAATCTATTAGAAACTTTTCACTCTCACTTTCTAATGTGTTTTTGATTTGAAAATATTGCAATTCAAATGATAAAGGATGATAGATTTTAAACACAAAATGTTTTATGAGAAAATTAATTGATTATATTAGTTTGATCGATTAAGAGCATTCAAATTTCAAACCCAAAAAAAGAAGCTTGTTGGCTTAATCGATTAAGACGGGAAAACAATTTTTTAGAATGTTATTAGTTTAATTGATTATGTTGTGGATTAATTGATTAATACATATGCAAAAACAATATTTTTTACCCATAATTAACTTAATTGGTTTTGTTAATAATATAATAGATTAAAATGATAGTTTTTATAGTTATGAACTTTCAGAATGGTCCACTATGCTCCATAACTAACCTTATCGATTATGGTGAGATTAAAATGATTTTTAAGAAAATCTAGACCCAACACATCTTAATACCATCTACAAAATACTTTTCAAAATCTTTTACCATGCTGAGCTTGGATATTATGAAAAATTGAACCTTAGATCAACAAACTTTTTTAAGATTTTTTTTAATTTATTTTTCTAATAGTTTGACATACATCTGAGGTTAAGAATAGAATAAAACTGATGATTATATTTAATTATAATATTACATATTTAAAGTTAATTTACAACAAATAACATGAAAAATAGTTACTAAAAAAAATGTTATTTGTGAAGATTAAAATTACAAGTATTAGTGGTTAAAAACCATCACAAATAAAATTTTTAACCGTTTAAAAATTCATAAAAGTTACACATGTCAAAAATAGCTGTGACAACAAAATTTAAACATCAATATTGTTGTTAGAAAAAAGAGTACAAACGGTTAAAAACTGCTATAAATTAACTTTTAGTTTATGATATTTTGTCATATCTTAACTATATTAAAAATCACCAAATAATATATCATATTTAATTATTATTTAACAATTATTGAATGTTTAAAACTGCTACAAATTGTTTAAATTATTTTAAAAGAATTAAAATTTCAAAAAGTATTTATGAATTATTTTTTTCTAAATTTTATAACCATTGTTTTAATTATTGGTTTTATTTAAAATCATTTAAAAAAAATAAAATAATAGTATTAATATTTTACTATATTTAAAAAATTAATAATCTAATTCTATTATATAATTATTTAAAAAATTAATAATCTAATATATCATATCTTTAATCACGCAAAAATCTCTACAAGGTAAGTTGTTCTAGAAAAAAAAACATTTGCCTTCCATTTTTATTCGAAGAAACCGCACAACTACACATATCATATGATTTAACAATATAATATCAAATCAATATACTAGATCTGAAAATATACATTATAAAACAACTATAATATGTAAATTAATCAAGAGTCAAAATGACAATTATCATCCTAAAAAGGTACACACAACACTTAAACAGATAAAGCAAAAAAAAAAAAAAAAAAAGAAAAAAAAAAAAAAAAAATTGGAAGAAAGAAATATTCACTAATGTCAACAACAACACATCTATTGGATCTATTGCATCAGCGACCTTGCCAAGACAATCAACCACATCAAATGCTTTCACAATTGATTAGGATGGAGGCATGATGAACATATACATGTTTAGATGGATTGATACCCTTAAATAATGGTAAAATGCCATGGTAGATGTTAATTATCCTTCCCATAACTCCTTAAAAAGGTGTTGGATAGTATCCACAATAATAATTTAATAAACTTATGTTCACCTTCAATTTGTAATCAAGTTATTTACCTGAATATACCTTGCAAAGTTGCAAGTACTAAAAAATCAGTGTTCTGAACCAGCTCCAAGATCTCCTCTCCCCTTTTATTCTCTGTTGTTGCTCCTAAATAATGATACGGAACCGTACATTTCAAGAAAATGAATCACCTCAATTTCTGGAGCTCTGTAATGGTTACTGTTAAGCACTTAACAAAAGATTGAAAGTAATTCAAAATAAACCAATTAATTAAATAGACACAAAAGCAATTTAGCTACGCATTGCATTACATGAATATATCTACATTAAAAAAATGTCTCTTTGTTGTAAATATTTGATGTGAGAATAGCAATCTTATATTTAGGATCCAAAGTTGGCACCCTTATAATAGATCTCATGGCATTCAATGTTTTAGAGATCCTTAGGAAATCCTCCTCCATTTGCATTCATGGCCACATAGCAAGATCAAAAACATAAAACACTGCAAATGTTGAACATTGTAAATAAATTCGATTGTGTGCACAAAACACTACATGCACGTATAAAACATTATACTGAGAGTACTTTCTAGAGTAGAGTACTTGTTTATTTTTGAGGTACAAAAATATCAGCAAAGAGAATGTTGGCAATGCAATCAGATAGCTTGGCTACAATTCCAACCTTAGTCTATCAGAAAGACCATAATATTAGAATAGAAACCGTAAAAGAAGACTCGTAATATGCACTATACGGGGATAATAGTATAAACATGAACATAGCAATATTAGAAAGAAGGAAAACGATTGTTTGAGAAAGAAAATGTGACAAACTGACGTGGATTTAATTAAATAAATTTCTTAATTAAAAAATATTTCACTGCACGTGTGAGAGAGAAATGTGAGAGAGAAATGTGAAGGAAAGGAAGTGTGGTTCACGAAATTGGGGTTCTCTTTCACAATCTTGTGCTGGATTCAAAACATTGCTCGTTTATCAAAACTCCATTCTCGGTGCACATTGAATTTCTTCCATCCCACCTGCAGGAAACCCTTTCTTCCCCACGGTGCTTGACGAAAACGAGATTGCAGTAGAACATTCCCGACGGTGGTTGACGGAAAACCGTTCATCGTGGAAAGCATTGAATTTGCAGGTTAGGTTTCAATTGGAAACCATAGTTTTTTGGATTCGAATGCATTTTTAGGGTTTTTCAGTTTTCATCGGAAACTGACTTGGTTGTTATGATTTGTGTCACAGCGTCGTACCATTGTCGGAGCTAGGTCGAAAATTGAAGGTGTGGTCTTGTTGAGACCGTTTTTGGGCCTTGGGCCGACGACGGTGTCGTCCCACAGGTGGTCGAGGAAGTTTTTGTGGCAGACAATGACAAATTAAGTGGCAGACGCAATAGTAACTTTTTGACAAAAACTTTCCCACTTCGCTCATCAATTCATTTTGAAATGAATTTCACCATAAAAAACAACTGCACATTTGTTTTCATTATTTTACTGAATAATTGGGTCTATGCATGATGTGGGCTACCTCATTTGCATTTCCTTTTCACCAATCTTTGTTATTAAAAAAATCACTACAAATATTTTGGTCTCACCAAGATATGGGAAGCACATAAAGTTCCAAAATCATTTGCTTAGATAAAGTCTGCAGCTTTAAATGGCAATCACTAACTAATTAAATGGCAAACACAGTAAAAGGGTTTTGCATAACAGGTTTTCAAGGACAGGTGACAACTTCCTTTGCATTTTATTTTGACCAATCTTTCTTATTCAAAAATCACTACACCTTTTTTGGTGTCACCAAGATATGGCAAGCAAATAAGGTTCCAAAATAGTTTGCTTACACTAAGGCTGCAACTTTAAATGGCAATCACGAACTACTTAAATGAAAAACACAGTAAAGGGTTTAGCACAACAGGTTTTCACGGACAGGTGGCTACCTCATTGCATTTCCTTTTCACCAATCTTTGTTATTAAAAATATCACTATAAATTTGTTGGTCTCACCAAGATATGGGAAGCACATAAAATTCCAAAATTTTTTGCTTAGACTAAGTCTGCAACTTTAAATGGCAATCACTAACTAATTAAATGGCAAACGCAATAAAGGGTTTTGCACAACAGGTTTTCACGGATAGGTGGCAACTTCCTTTTAATTTTCTTTTGACCAATCTTTCTTATTAAAAAACCACTACACCTTTTTTAGCTTCACTAATATATGGCAAGTAAATAAGGTTTCAAAATAGTTTGCTTACACTAAGGTTGCAGCTTTAAATGGCAATCACGAACTACTTGAATGACAAACATCGTAAAGGTTTTGCACAACAAGTTTTCACGGACAGGTGGCTACCTCATTGCATTTCCTTTTCAACAATCTTTGTTATTAAAAAATGACTACAAATTTTTTGGTCTCACCAAAGTATAGGAAGCACATAAAGTTCCAAAATCATTTGCTTAGACTAAGTCTGCAGCTTTAAATGGCAATCACTAACTAATTAAATGGCAATCGCAATAAAGGGTTTTGCACACAACAGGTTTTCACGGACAAGTGACAACTTCCTTTGCATTCTCTTTTGACCAATCTTTCTAATTCAAAAATCACTACACCTTTTTTTGTTTCACCAAGATATGGCAAGCAAATAAGGTTCCAAAATAGTTTGCTTACACTAAAGTTGCAGCTTTAAATGGCAATCACGAACTATCTAAATGGCAAACATAGTAAAGGGTTTTGCACAACAGGTTTTCACATACAGATGGCTACCTCATTGCATTTCCTTTTCACAAATCTTTTTTATTAAAAAAATCACTACAAATTTTTTGGTCTTACCAAAGTGTGGGAAGCACATAAAGTTCCAAAATCATTTGCTTAGACTAAGTCTGCAGCTTTAAATGGCAATCACTAACTAATTAAATGGCAAACATAGTAAAGGATTTTGCACAACAGGTTTTCACGGACAAGTGGCAACTTCCTTTGCATTTTCTTTTGACTAATCTTTCTTATTCAAAAATCACTACACCTTTTTTTGTGTCACCAAGATATGGCAAGCAAATAAGATTCCAAAATAGTTTGCTTACACTAAGGCTGCAGCTTTAGATGGCAATCACGAACTACTTAAATGGCAAACGCAGTCAGGGCTTTTGCCAAACTTCTTTCCATGTACAGGTGCCCATTTAAATTCAAACTAAATTTATCCAAGGCTACATGCTGAACTTTTTTATCCAAAAATTACTGCATAATTTGTGTCCCTGGGTATTTTGTCTACACATTTTGCGAAAATAATTTGAAATATTTGTTGGAGATTTTAGTGGTAGACATTGACAACTTAAATGGCAAATGCAATAGGTGTTTTTGGACAAATACATATTTGTGACACATCAAACTTGATAAATGACACTACTTTGGTAAAGACAAAGTAATTGTCTTATACATAGTAAGTACTAAAACATAATATTCTAGCAAAAAGTCTAACTGATGTCTCATCACAAGGTTTTGCGATGTCATAATAACATAAATACATCAACTATTTTCTCTCTAGAAATTTCAAAAAAATAAGTACACACATCAATTTACGAAACTTTCGTCTCTGATATGTGGCAAATGGAGTTCAAATTCTTGCACTCTTCAAACGTAATCGTGGCTGATGCTTCATTCGGTCATACATATTGCTTTCTTCACATTCATTTGTGTCTTCATTATCAAACTCTACTGCTTTTACAACGTGCTTAAGTCAGTGTTCTTAGTTTGAAACATTTTCCTACAATTACTCTCCACTTCAATTTCGTTTAAATTGAATTTTCCTACTGGTTGTTAATAGATGCAACATATTTTGTTCCACAAGAATGCCTCAAATGTATCTACAAAGAAAATTAAACAGCTACACTAATGGGACTTACTAAAATGTCGTATACAAATCAAATGTATGATAAGTTATTCATACCTTATTTTCATTGGAGCTATTACCTTGTTCCATATCCATACTTAGTAGAGGTATCAACAAACACTCACCAACGACCTAAAAACTAAAAATGACCACACAAAAAATAAATCATAAAAGCCAAAAAAGCACATCACCAAAACGGATAAAACACACAACATCACATGATCAAATAAAGTAATCAAACTCATAAAACAAGGACCAAAATATTAAACAACAAACTATAACTATTTATGTGGCAAAGGCACTGCAACTTTTAACATTCAAATAATATAAATCTCAATTATTTCTTTATAAAAAATATGAAAAACTTTAAATTACATATACATAATAAATTTCAAACACCTACCTCATGATACTCCAAAGGTCTCTTCGTAATACTCCAAAGCATAATTCTTTCACAAAATATGACGCATATAAGTGGTGCACATTTCTAAAATTTGTAAATCAACATTAAAAACAGAACCAAGTTTAAACAAATAATTAGCACATTAGAATGTGCTTGGAAATAAAGTTCCAATCTAAATTCTTAAATGGTGTTAACTAGGTGTATGTTATTCACCATTGACACTAATAGCGAAGTGATACAAAATGAAATGCATTGCAAGTTTTCAAAAGTTCCAATATTCTTACAGAATCGTAACTACAAAATTTAATCTCATTTTTGTCATTAAACATATGTAGCATTTATGATTCAAATTAAACTTTGATTCATAGGTTAAATCAACAATGTAAAGATATAATAAGATTTGTAACCAAATGAAAATGAAAAGATAAAGAATATGAGAAATGGAGAAAACATCACTTAAACAAGGACCAAAGTATTAAACACAAAACTCTAACTATTTATGTGGCAAATGCATTGCAACTTTTAGCATGCAAATAATATAAAGCTTCCAACTAATACAATTCATTCAACAAGTGTGTAAGACTAGATCATACAGATGTGCAGCTGTTGAAGATTGATCTTGGATCATTCTTGAAGGTTTTGACTTGGTTTTTGAAGCTTAGAGGAAGAGGTCTAGTAGGCTAGGTTGTGTTACCACTCAGGTTTGGTCTTTCTCAAGCTTCTGGGTTATGCCTAGTGGTTTTCCAAGTCGGCAAGGGTAATCTTGTTGTGTTGGTGTAGTTATTGTGTTATTCAAGAGTAATTGTGTGATGTTTTTTCATATTTTGAAAGTGTAACCTTGTAAACTTTGTAAATCTTTTGAAATAGTGCAAAGTCAAGCTCAGGTTGTCTTGACTAACTGGATGTAACTCAGGTTTGAGTGAACCAGTATAAAAATCTTGTACATTGTGCTTGTCTGTAACTCTTCTCACTTGTTTAGCACTTTAAAGTTTAAAGAAATTATAATTGAACCATCTTTTTGATATTCTTGTGTGTTCTAGCATGATCTAAGGATTTGCTCATGTTTGTATAACTCATTTGAATCAATCTTGTTTGATCTTTTATGTTGTTTCTAATTTAAATCACAAATTCGCATTTCTGCAATTTTTCCAATTTTTCAATCTACTGTTTTTCTGATTTAATCTGTTGATTCTATCACTACTATATTTGTTTAATGAAATCAATCGATTGTCTCTATTTTTGATCGGTTGAAAGTGTTAGTCCAGGAGTGTTTGCATCCTTACTTTGTGGTTAATTTCATCCAGTTAAAAAATGTTTTAAACTTTTAAAAGTCATCTTATTTTTTAACTAGCCAATTCAACCTTCTATTTCTTGACATTTCAACAATTTCAATACTTACAAATACTTGAATGAAATAAAACTTTTATCAATAGATAAAAAAACATAGTTCATCAATAGATAAAAAAACATAATTTGTACAAGAAACTTTTATGTTGAACATATTGTAGGTTTAACAAATTTTACTATGAATTCTTACTCTTGAATTATTCCCAATTACACACAAAATCACCACTAAAAGAAACACTAGTGCAAAATGATCAAGTACTGACACAAATTAATGACGGGTTAAAAGTCATTAATGTAAAAAAACGGTAACAAATTTTTAAATAAAATAAAGCTTTTGACAATAGTTTTATAGGAACTAGCGTTAAAATTTGAAATTTAAGGGAAATAACGACGGTTGAGCGAGGAACCACTGTTAAAAGTTCTTATAGTTAACAGTAATTGGATGGGGAACTGCTGTTAAAAGTAAAAAAAAAAGAAAATAGTTGGGTTGAGAACTATTGTTAAAAGTGATTTTCACTTTAAAAGAGGTGAAATCTTTTCTCTTTCCAAGTGTTACAAAACCAATTTTAAAATTATTTTTAATTGTGATCGAAAGCATTGTTTATAGTAGTAAAAGGCCTTTAATAACGATATAAAGTGCATTCTTTACAATGGTTCTACAACTGTCGTTGATTGAGCTATAGTTGAAATTTGAGCGTTTTGACAATGACTCAAATCATTGTCATATATATTACCTAAAACCACAATTCTTTATAAAGTTATCATAATATACACAACCTATGTTCATAGTGAGAATCGTTGTTGTATACGTGATACAAATTTAAAAGTTTCTCAATTATGTTGCCAATACAAAAATTTTGAAGTGGTAGTGGTGGCGGTGGCAAGTGATGGCATCAACAACAGTGAAGAGCATGATGTCACCAATGAGGGAACGATGTCAGAAGTAAGAGTGCAAACCAGTGAGCTAACCAATAGTAGAGTCAAAGAGAACCAAATGGCAACAACGACAATGTTGAGGAGCACAAGAAAAGTCCAACGATGACAATAAGAGTGTGAAAGCAAAGGTGAGAGCGTGAACCAACAAACTAACCAATGGCGATAAGAGAAACCTAGATGCTTGCTTCTGAACGACAGGATCGTTCACTCCACCTTCCTCGTCCTCCTGTATAAACTTGATAAAGGGATCATTCACCCTTCTTCCTCGAGTGGGGCTACCTCTATAACATTACTATCCATCAAAGCCAGTATGGGTTAGTCGAGAGTGGTGTGGACAACTATATGATGTTAGGCCTTCACCTTAGTAGTGGCTAATTTTGAAAGGAGATTAGCCCTAAAATTTTGTGACATATTCACATGCTCCAACTTGGTTAGTTTAAACTTGTCCAACATTCTTCTTACCACATGATAGTAGTGTAACAAAAACAAATCTTTGACTTGAAAAGTACCCTCCATATGCCCTACCACCAACTAAGAATCGGATCTACACGTGATATTCTCGGCACCCATGTCTGTTGCTAACAGCAGCCCCAGAATTAATGCTTCATATTTAGCTTGATTGTTAGAGGGCTTAAAACTGAATCATAAGGATTGCTCCAAAAAGAAAGTTATTCAAGCCTAGTAGCATGATGACACCTCCTCCTCCCTTTGCATTAGAGGATCCATCCACCGAAAGGACCAACTTGCTTCCACTTGACTATGGGACTCCAACTAGCTCATTAATGAAATCAGTGAGGCATTGCGCCTTGATTGGTCCTCGTTCCTCACAACTATAACATCTTGGTCGGATATTACTAATTTAAATAATTAAAATAGGAAGTAAGTATAAAATTGCATTTATGATAATTCCTTTTCCCAAACGCGGGAAAATTGAAAACATTTATTATATCGCATTAAACCAAAATTCACAAACTATAATTTTCGATTACAAATTCTGAGTCTAGTAAGATAAATGTTTACAAAATGTTTAAAATCCATAAAACAAGAAAACATCATAAAGGCTTTTCCCCAAACAAGAAAATATATGCTTCACCCGCAACACCTGCAACATCATTTGCTCCCGTGTAACACATTACACAATCATCGCCAAGCACAAGTAGATAAGGTGAGCTTAACAGAATAAAAGTACACTACACAATGTAATAATTAATCATTCATTATTCCAAACACATCTAATACTCCTAAGTCTCACCATATAATATATCATTCCCTCATAACAAACCAGTTTCCTTTCTTGCGCCCCAATGCCTCTTGGAAGAGAATTTCTCCCTTTGTGCACAAACACCTCGTGCAAAAACAAGCAACAACCCTTACTCTGTTCACCAAAATCCGGTAAGAGCATTTCTTTCCTTAGGACTTACAAGCAACCACCCTTGCCTGCTCACCAAAACCCGACAAGAGCACAACCCTTACTTGTTCATCAAAACCCGATAAGAGTGTTGCTTTTCCTAAGACTCACAAGCCACAATCCTTAATCCTCAACTTCTAAAACTTCCCCTGGTTGCATCCTAGTTCTATACCCTTTGATGATTACATTGATCAATTTTTGCTGCCACAAGTGTCTACTCGCCCCTCCAACTATAGGTCACCACCTAATAGTCCACAGTTGGAATAAATTTGACATGGCCACGATCCACGACACCAAGTGAAGTTCCCTAATAGGAACCGCAGTCCGTATTTGTCCCGAGATTACCAAACTCGTCAGCTAACACTAAGGAGGGTAATCTTCCAGAACCCATCCGTACGAGCCACGATCTCGCACACTCTACTAGACTTCCAAAACCACCAGCAAAGGTTACCCCAATACCAGTTGTTAGGCCACGTGTTATCCCAATACAAGTTGCACTCGTAATTGGGCCCCCAACAAAGCATCGCATCAAGACCTCTATCCAAAGTTGTGTAGAATCCTCCTCGCGATCCAACTTTGCACCCAAAACCTCCTGGCGCATCTCTCACTTCGCGAGGCGGAAATTGGTTCCAGACCGCCTAGCGATCTCCTCCCATCGCCAGGTGACAAGCCTTCCTAGAGCCTCTGTCAGCGAACTCCGCCTGGCGAAGCCTTTGTAACTTCCTAGCCGGAAATTACTTATTTAAAATAAGAAAAATCAAGATTATATATATATATATATATATATATATATATATATATATAACCTCATTTATTAATTACTTCTTTTCCCAAAATGCGGGAAAATTTAAAACAATTATTTCGACGCACCAACATCCACATGCCCACCTACATCAACATCTGCTACCATGTAACAAGTTACATGATCATTGCCACACACACAGATAGGGTGAGTTCATTTAAATAAAACAACTAAAATATGATAATAATTAAAGCATCTAAAGATTATAACACGCGTTAGCATTTTTTTCCTTTTTCCTTAGTTCCTCAACTTTCAACCCTTAATTTAGACGTCTATTGATTCTACACCCTTTGGTGAGTCCACTAATCGATCTTTGCTGCACGAGTGTCTACTCGCCCTTCCGACTATAGGCCACCACCTGATAGTCCACACGCGGGAATAAACTTACCACGACCTCACACTGTGACACCAAGTGGAGTTCCCAAAAATGAATAGGAGTTCGTAGTTGTCCCCTGACTACCAAACTCTATTAGATTCACTAAAGAGGGCAATCGTCTGAAACATCGTCGTACGAGCCACGATCTTAAACATTCCACTGGACTTCCTAAACCACCAGGCTACAACCTAGAGTGGCCACGTGTTACCCCAATACAAGTTACACTCATAATTGGCCCCCCAGCCAAAACATCGCATCATGACACTCATTCAAAGCTGTGTAGAAAACCTCCTCACGAGCCAACTCTGCACCTAAAACCGCCTGGCGGGCATCTTACACCGCCAGGCGCCATCTAGTCCATTCTCATTGTCACCGCCTGGCGGACCCAAACCCGCCGCCAAGCGCCTCGCATAGACAGTGGCCACTGCCACTATTTTGGAACTCTATCACCTGGCGGCTAGCCCTACGTTGCTAGGCGCCATACCAGTAGCGCAATGCTACTGGCTTTTGACATTTTCATTAGGTATTAAGAGACCTCAAACTTACAATGCCTCATTCTTATAACAATCATATTATTCCAAACATAATACTATAACCAAAACTCAATATATACAAATAACTCATGCCCAAATCAAGTATTTTCATGTCCAATTTATTCTTCTTTATTTACTAATTGAAATATGCCTCAAAATTGTCAATGTTGTACATAAACCTTAAACCATACCAAACGATGAACATACAAGCTAGCCCCCTCCTGGACATCAATCTCATTCATTCAGGCATGTTTATAAAACTAATTTGCACGTTCACACACTTCAATCCATTAATTGCATTCCATAACAGTTTTCCTAATTCAAGTTGTGCTTCATACTTAGATATAAAGTAAACAATCATGACTACAATATTTTACCAATTTATACCTATGATCTCCAATATAGATCAACACTCCAACAAACACATAATTACATTTAAACGCATACAATTCATCACATTTTGTCTAAGAACACTTTTTATTATTTCATGCATTTAATTCCATTCCCTTCTTCCTTATATGCATGGTAATGTACTCCCTCACCTATTTCAAATGAATAAACCCCTACCAACCAACCCAAATCATGCAGAATATCATGAACAAAACCCTAACAAACACAATTCGCAAAGTCAACTCTAGACATTCTCTATTCTAGTGTGTCGCCTGGCAGCAATCTAGGTGTTGTCAAACGATGCGTGGCAATCTGGGTTCTGCCAGGTTTCTCCCGCACCTTTCGTGACCCCAAACAATCCCTATTTCAGCATCCACCATCATACCGATACAGTTTCAAATGCACACATCATAAAATGTTCATACTTCATTCATTTATATCTTTTCACAGAAAAACAATGCGCCAATCATAGACCTAGAGCATGCTTATTCATTCTCAACCCCAACAGGAACCCTAATTGCCCAATTTCATACAATACTCTTACATTCAACATATAAATATTAATGCAGTCAAATTCACCCATAACAATTCATATTCACGCATATAGATCATCACGACAACATCACGGATAACACAAAAACCTAGAGCAAGCCAAAACTGGTCACCCCTAGTTCGCGTTGCTTGGCGGATCATCCTCCGCCTCGAGGCGTTTCATGAAGAAAACCCAGAAAAATGGGTCTGAAGCTTGTGTCGACTGGCGGATCGCGTGTGACCACCAAGCGGTTACTGGAAAATTCCAGAAACTCGAACGAAAATCAAATAAAATGGAAAAAATAGCATTCTCAAATCCTTGGCACATCACGAGTACATATCACTAAAATTAAAACAAACAAGGAACTTCCCTAACTTGGATATCCTTGTTCCAAAGACAATTTTGTTGAAATTCCTTATGATCTCCAATGGCCTCCCCTTGACTCTCCACCCAAAAACTCTAAATCTCTCTGCAATTCCACCCTATTGCTCTGAAAATCCGCAGCCCACTATCCTCACAACAATACAGTGCTATTTTCTTCTCTAATTCCTTTCTCTCACACCATTACAACCCAATAACTACCCTATTTACTCAATAAAACGAAAATTAATTAGAGTAAAGGTTAATGGCCATTCAAGAGCCATTATTAGATGTTTTTCCAGCCCTACCTTGGTTGTCCCTTCAGGTTTCTTCCACCCTTTCACATTCATGCCAAAATAATGTTTAACAAAAAGAAAGTTAATTTGAGTTCACCAAGGTTTGAACTTACAACCTCTTAATTACTAAGTATATGCACACAACCAATTTAACAAATTCATGTTTCATGATGACTAATATAATTCTATGATTATATTATCACTCAACATGATCAAGCATATTATCAAAAATAATAATAAATAAAATAACACATAAATGGCATACATAAGACTTGAACCCAAGTCCTTTCACCTAATTAAGTACTCTTAACCATTTGAGTTAATACTATTCCACATCATGCAAGTCAGAATTAATTATCATAAAGACTTCCACTATCTGCATGTATTAAATAATTATTTATTTAATTATTTAAATTTAGTGGGTCTTACAGCCTCCCCTGCCGCCAAGTGCCACATGAATCTAGTGGCCACTATCACTATTTTGGGTCTCTATCGCATAGCAGCTCGTCCCGCATCGCTAGATGCTATACCAATAGCACAATGTTACTGGATTTTTTAGTACTCTTGAATAGGTTCCAATGCACCCCAATCATACAACACACAATTCATATCACACTACAATTATCCAGTCATAATCCCTATGATTGAATCACAATGCACACATCCATTTACTGACATTTCATAATTAAAACATGCATTTATACAATTATCTATGAAATTTACCATACCCTTATTCTTTTACCCAAATGCAACCTACCACACTACATTTCTTCAAACATCATAGATTGCACATAATAACAGTAACCAAAACAGGCACTTTAAACGTCACAGTCACAAAAACATTACTCTCATACTCTTTTTAGGTCCCAATCGTCACTTGATCATACACATATTCAATTTAACTACAAAATTGTGTGTTCTCTCCAACACCTCTACCAATTATCCAATAATATACACATAACTCCTTTGACCATCCACCCAAAATCCCAACTCGAAATAGAATCAGGGTGTTGTTAGAGATGACAAATAAACCCGCCCCTGTGGGTATTGTCCGAACTCGTCCCGTTTTGATGGGGAATCCCCGCATTGACTTGGTATGTGTATGGGTATGGGGAATCCCCGACTTTTTCAATTGGGTATGGGGATGGTTGTGGGGATGTACATATCCCTGCCATAATACTTGTCCCCGCCATATCTCTGTCATCATTTAAATTATTAAAATATTCACAATTAATTAAGTAACCCTATATATATATATATATATATATATATATATATATATATATATATATATATATTTATATATATATATATATATATATATATATATATTTCAATTTATTTTTAATTATTTGGTTTGTCATGAAACTCATTCGCATGTCCAATATATTTTTCATCTTATCATAACATTTATGTAATTATGTTAAAATGATGTATGTCAATTAAAAAAATTTTATGTCTCATATTTGAATATTTCTATTATTTTT
>Ga0214543_1008352_pt1 | contig 17018 bp, 8 predicted proteins | sample CNSS2metaG_FD_160094 | JGI IMG/M metagenome (GOLD analysis project Ga0214543, IMG submission 160094) | Root nodule microbial communities from cowpea collected in UCLA plant growth center, Los Angeles, California, USA - CNSS2 | ecosystem: Host-associated > Plants > Roots > Nodule | place: USA... | reverse complement strand
GGGTTAGCCAGGGCTCTTACAACAGATCACGAAAAAGTTACGAAAAGGGAACTAGCACGAACTCGAGAGTCACTTACATGGAGTAGCGGAACTTCCCGGCAATGGAACCCTAGCAGAAGATGTGTGGCGGCTGCAGCTCAAGGCAAGGGCAACTTTTCTGAAAGTGGTAGAATACATTAGGTTTAGGGCAGACCTAAGGTCTTATACTGTGGGCCGGCCTTTAGGCCCAATACTGTAGGGCAACCCACTAACTTTTAGGGCTGAGAAAAGAAATGGGCCTTACATTGATTTAGGCGAATAAATATTTTTTCTTCTTTAATTAATATATGCTTATAAATTAAGAGATAACAAATTATTACTTTTTGAGTAATTCTTCTTATAAAATTGAAATATAAGGTAGGAACTCCCATTGCAAATTAGTTTAGTCATTTATTAGGACACTTTAATTAATAATTAACATCAGGTATAAAATTAAATAATGACATGTTAGGATTATTCTTTTCTATTCTCAACTCTACATGGTTATTGGGAGACATTTTAAGTTTCCATGAATAGCATCGTCTTTAGTGATGACATTCATTTTAAAACGGAAAAGAATGATGCACTTAATACGAAGATGACGAGGAAGATACAATGTTGGCTGACAAATTGAGAAATTTATGTTATCAGTAACAATGGGAACCATACAAAATAACTGGACATTGGTACACCTAAAAGTCAAATGGTGATGATTTAACTCTATCAGTGAAGATATTATCACTCTTATGTTGTGTTTGGTTATATATGAGTATTGTTTACATATATGAAAAACAACCTGCGAACATTTTTGTTCAATTTATTTGTAAGAAATTAGAAGTGTTGATTTGTGACTGAATTCCAAATTTTAACACTTTCTTAACCGAAGAGATATACAAGAAAAATTACTTCATCATGTTAAATTTATGTGATTCTTTCTATTATTTAATCTATTAATATATATATATAGTTCATTTTATTTTTAATATTGATAATAAATAATTATTATAATATTATATAATAATAGTATTATTATTATAATAATTATATTATTATTAGTGAGAAATTCAAAATGTGATTTTGTAAAATGTTATATGAAAAAAAATGAATTAATTCTATAAAATGAAATAAATTTAAATATAACTATAAATATTTTTTATTTGTCAAATTAAATAGTGTATATTATAAATTATTTCAGGTTATTATTGAATATATTAATAAATTATTTTAGATTATTAATGATGATATCAACAAATTATATTTTTTTTAACTTCAAATAATAGTTTTAATTTCATTTTAATATCATTTTTCTTATTTACATTGGTAAAATGGTAATCATATAATTTAATCTATTAAAAATAAAAATAAAAAAATATTAAATTTTACCAATTGCATCCTACACAAATTGTCGACTTATATCCACTCAAATCATACTATATTTTCCTTTATTCAAACAATATCATATACACCTACAAATTAACTCAAATCAACATAAATTCACTCTCCCAAATCCATACCACAATCCAAACACAACATAAATGTGTATGATTCAATTAACCTTGTATTTGAAGATAGTACTTTGACAATTTTTAGTAATATTATACAACATATTATAGTTAGAAAGGAGTCATCCGCATCTTACAATTTGAATAGTTTTACAGTTTTCAAGATTGGTGACGGTAGCATGTATAAGATTAATAATGTTGGTGATGTGTGCTTGCAAACCAACCTTTGTTGCTAAGAGAAAATGAAAATGTTACATATGTTTATTTTAATTTGTTTTTGTTGCAAGTACTTGATGATAACAACTATGATACTTGTTTGGTTTTGGAAAATGAAAACTCACCAAAATTAACTTCATTGGAGCCAAAGGGAATAAAATTTCAAAGTTGCGTTGGAATAAAACTTTGGTTGTGAAATACAATATGAATAGTATGGATATGGAGACAGCTTAAGATCATCAAATACTTTGTTTGAAAAAAGTACTAAATTTTTTAGCACAAATGAAGTGATTGTAGGATCGGAAAAGAAAAATATAAGTTGGATAAGTGTTATCGTTGCATTGGTTAGTAAATTGAAGTATATTTTAAGTATATTCTTCCTATAAAATGAGTACCTTGGATTAGTGAGCTCAAACATTTGTGATACACTACAAGTAGAATATTAATTGTGCACTTTATTTTGTTGTCTTTGTTGATGGTTGTTTTAAGATGTTAGTTTCATACTTTTTCGATTGAGAGACTAACATGCAAAAGCTAAAACACATTCATACTAACAATGATGGTAAATATCATGGACATTTTAATATTTACTAAAAGCATTGGCAATGCATGTAAGAAGACTTTTCCCAAAATTCTTAATTAAATGAATTAATGGAGAATATGAGCGTGTAAGAGTAGGGTGTACATGTATGAAGTTAAGTTGCCTTAGTAATTTTTGGGTGAGACATTGTATACCACAATGTATTATATTAATTTTAGTATTATTGCTATTTTGGATCATGTGGTGTCAAATGGAGTTCGTTTAACAATAATGTAAAGTGCGATAATTTAGGATTTTTGTTCGAAAGATATTTGTGCATGTTCTAAAGGATGAAAGATTTAAGTTTAATTTGAGTGAAGATCATGTATTTTCAATTTTTTTTAATTATTTATGACAATGATAAAGTCTATTACAAGTTCCATAATCTTGTTTAGAAAAAACTTATAAGAAGTTGTGATATGAAATTCAAAAAAAAAAAAAAAACAATCCGTTGAAGAAATTTATAAGGTGAAAGTGTATTATAATCAAAGAAGATAAGTGTGTAATTGACAATAAACAAATTCAACAACCTATTCAAAATATGGATATGAGTGTTAAAAATGACGAGCAATATGATTATGAATATCATATTAAGTTTAATCCAAAAGTTCTAATATAGAAAACAAAAATATGACAAAGGAGTTTGTGTGAATGACATGTAGATAACTAAAGTGTTATGGTAAGTGAAAAAAACAAAATTTGTCAGAACAATGAAGGAAGAAGATGATTGGGTGAAATTGCTTAAGGAAAAAAAAATTATGAGAACAATTGAATTTATAGGATGAAACACAAAAACAACTTTACATTTTATTTGGTACAAAGTTATGAAAACAAATGAACTAGCTTTATAAGGAAAAAATAGAGTTTAAAGACACTTTACAAACCTATAGTAAAATAATGATGTCAATAATTAAGAGGTGATTATCTATTAAAGTCGAAATTGTTTTCAAAAAGACAACAAGAATTTGTTACAAGTACAACAATAAACATTTTAATATTTATACTAATTTAATCCAATATTAAGTTTAATTTTTTCATAAATTATAAAAAGTTTCACTAAACAACAAATAATTATAAGTATTATATCTGGAGTCACTATTGATTATTCTTTTGTCTCAACGGAATTAAGAGAAAAAAACAAATATTTTTTTTTGTAATCACCTCTAACTTTTGCAATAATGTTTTAGTTGCCACCTATGACTTTCTATAAAAAAAAAATGTTGTTATAAGACTCCAAGTATAAATTACCATAACGATAGCAAAAGTTGACAAGATATTTATTATATTTGTTGCGATTCAAAATACAATGGACATATTTGCTTATACTAACACCGCTATTTTAAGTTGTGTCAAAACCTTAAAAAAAAGCTTAAACAAACAAGCTTCACAAAATAGTTTCATAGATTTAAATATTATTTTTGTCTTAATATAATAAATTTTATTGTATGCCTTACACACCGTCTACAACTCGAAAAAATAAAATAGCCTCATAAACGAGTTTTTTTTCTTTTTTTTCAAAAAGATTGTATATTATATTTTCATAATGAAATATGCGCTTTAAAGACAAATATATCAATTTAGTAAAATATTAGTATAGGTCTATTTTTTAAAACAATAAAATTTCATTAAAAATATTAAAAATAATGAGACAAAAAAAAAAACATAATAGCATGAAAAAGATTATTAAAATATGATTATTATTCTTTTGTCCACAATATTTTCAGTGTTTAAAATACACATATTTTTATATTCGGTGTTATATTTATTGTGTTAAATGATGGTGTGGTACAATTAAGCTGAACTGTTTATTTTATTGACAGAATATGTGATAGAGATAAAAAAATATACTTGATCCATTTTCATTTTTTCTGTTAGGCATGAAAGCACTAAACGGTGACGAATACATGTATAAATAATTCAAGTTACCGATTGAAAATTTATTATGACCTAGTCGATGTTTCATGATCATACACTTTTTCAAAGGGTCAAATTCTCTAGCCTAGATATAAATGCAAAACTTTTAACATGTTCCAGAATATTTTGTTAACTTGTTTAAAAATAATTATAAAACAGGTTTTGTGATCAAATGATACAAACTTAATCATTTATTTGATCTCTTATTTGTCGTTTCTACAAAGACAAATTATTTGTTTTGGTTTTGGTACATATTTTTTTAGTTTATTGTAATTCTTGTGTAAATTTTTTTATTAATTTTTCAAATTTAAATAACATTAATTATGAATAATTAAAATGTACACGTAAAGCCTAAAAACAAAGATAATTTTGAAATAAAAAAGTAATGAAACCCCATTTGCATCACAAGTTGTGGGTGAAGCTAGATTAGTAGTTGATTAACGTAGTTGGTGACTCATAAGTTTGATTGACGAAGTTGAGTTTTGACTTAACCTTTTTTATTCCTTTATTAAGGAGGGTATTTATTATAGAGAATGCAAATAATATTAAAACACAGTATATACATATATAAGGTGTGAAAGATGAGAGCTAGCAACCAAAGTCCTTTCACTTTCCCTGTCTTTCATAGTTTTGACTGTTTGGAATCCCTGCGCTTGCTGAGGTGCTTCGTCAATGCTTCTTATCGCTTTTTCTTCGTCAATTCCTCTTCATGCTTCTTTCTGATCTCTGATTTTTCTAAAAGAAATTCTTTGCTTCATTGCTTGCTGCTTCAATTTCGTGTTCTTCTAATGCATTTTTATTTTTTTCTACGCAAATAAATGTTTTGGAGCTCATCTTTTAGCTGATTTGATTGCTTTTCGTTAGAAATTCAGGGAGGCACCGTTAAAGTTGATTGACCAGGACTGCTCTGATTTGCTGCTGACAGAAAGGTTTGTTTTTTTGGCCGTATATGCTGGATATGCGTTCTTGTAATGCTTGTTTTTTGATAATTTCCCTATTGGGTAGTTTCTGTCCTTTTTTCACTGTTAACTGTTATTGGGTTCTCCCTACCGAGCTAAGCATGGTCCCAGGTGACATTCAATTGTGAATTTGTGACGAGCTCCGTACAGAAACTGCTTGTTGTGGGGGGTTTTGTTTTCTTAATTTAAAAGGGTTTTTTGAGTGTTGAAAAGAAAAAAAATTCAATTTTGGTAAGTGAAGGCCTACCGAACTTGTTCCAACGTAATCCTGTGAGTGATATGGTATGCAGTTGAAGATGGTGTTAGGTTGAGAGGTTAATACGGTTTTAAGCTAAAAGGGGCTTTTGGGTAATTGGAAAGTATCTTGACTAACTGGAGTTTTCCACTGGGTTACAGGGTTGGGATGGGTTGTGACTTTTCTAAGTACACAGCATGCTGCATGGGTACAGAGGAATATGGTCATCCGGCTCCTGAGGATCAGGTTGACGGTGGTAAGTGTTTGAATGTGCCTAGTTTTTGTTCTTAATGCTCTGAGAGTAATTGCTGTTTCTGTGTTTATATTTGTTGTTCAGAAAACGAAGACAATGCTGTTGAGGGCATTGACTTGCCACTGTTTCATGAATTCACCATTGATCAGCTTAGGAGGGCTACATCCGGATTTGCTGTTGAAAATATAGTTTCTGAGCATGGAGAAAAAGCTCCAAATGTAGTCTATAAAGGGAGACTTGATAATCAGATGCGAATTGCAGTCAAACGGTTCAACAGAAATGCCTGGCCTGAAGCGCAGCCATTTTTGGTAAGCACGCATCATTATACGTGTTACTTTACATGTTCATTACAAGTACCAACTTTTTTGTATGTTTATGCTTTTTATAATGACATAATTCTGTTGTTGGTTTTACCAAACTTTTGTTATTTTTAACAACTGAATTAATTTTTGTTTCATGCGCATGTGTCTGTTAATTTATTTTTGTTGGTTTTTGTTTCACTCTTTTCCTCCGGCAGACAGAGTTCCTATATGCTATGGGAATTAGGGGGATGACTAATTTGTATATTAGTTTGTCTTATAAAAGTGAACTATGTGTGATTCAATTTCACAAAATAAGTTTCTTAAGATGAAGTTTGCACTTATTTATATAGTATAATTTGACCATAACTTTAGTTGATGTAGGATCTTTAATACACTCCCACGTCAATGATATACAAAGACAGACTCTTATATCATCTTAAGAAAGTAGAATTTAAGTCTGACTCAATGCAAATTTGGTTTCATAAGGTGAGGTTTTTACCCATCTATATTATATAATTTGGCCATATCTCTAGTTGATGTGAGATTTAGAGATATGGTGAAATTATAGTATACAAAAGAGTTCAAACCTTATCTTACCAAGTTGGTTTTGTGGGATTGAGATAGATTTAAAATTCACTTTCATAGGGTGGTATCAAAGTTAACCAGAGCCTATTATAGCGAGATTGTTGGGCTTATCTTGCCACGTGTTGGTGGGCTCCCCTGTATTCCCATGCTTGATGTTCTTGGCTGGATCGTTCGATGTCCTTGGCATGGGGAAGTATGTTTGAAATCCCACATTGACTAGAAATATGGCCAAATTATAATATATTGATGGTGCAAACCTTATCTTACCAAACTAGTTTTGTGATATTGAGTTCGATCTAAATATCACTTTCTTAACAATTTGTTTTATGCGTGTGTTTGATATTGTTTTCATGCATTGACTTCAGTTAACATGGTTCCAACACTGTAGATGTTTACAGAGTTGTGATTCTCCAGTTGGCTTTACAGAAATTTTGTCATTTATAAAGGCTAAATTAATTATTATGTTGTTTCGTAAATGTCTTTTAATTTCTTTTTGTCTGTTTTTACCTCACTCTTTTCCAACTGCAGACAAAGATCCTGTAGGCCATGGGTTTGGGGGAACGACTGATACATGCCAAAGTTTGTTTTATACGTGTGTGTATGTTGTTTTTGTGCATTATCATTTGGTTACATAGGATGAATACATATAATAGGTCCAATTTAAGTGTGTTTTAAGTTGTTTAAATGTTATGCTTCAAATGGTTTCAATCAACCTGGTTAGCTGTCCATGATGAGCATGTATGTGCCAACTCCTTCTAGATTGTTATTTTAAGTGCACATTAAAGTTTTCTTTTGTGTGCTTTTACATTTTAATAATGCTGCAATCTGTTTGGTTTATGTTCTTTCTTTTTTCCACTTTTAACTGCTGAATTGGTTGTTACTCCGGGTCGTGCACATTTGTCTTCTATTTTTTCTTTTTTTTTTGGTTTTACCTCATTCTTGTCCCATTGAGGGAGGACACATTGGTCCTATCAGGGTTACGGGTTCAGTGGAATCATTAGTTAGTTAGTTAGTTTTATAAATGCTACTGTTTTTTTTCGCTCATTTACATTTCTGTGTAGGATAAACATATGTAAGGTAGTCCATTTTAAGTGTGCTTTACTGGTTTATTTGCTGTGAAAAGGTTCAATTTTTGGTGTGCATGTTATAGATTTTTAATTTTAATATTCCATGTTTCAATTATGTTTCAATTTGTTGGTTTTACCTCACTCATGTCCAGCTTAGGGCACACAGAAATCTTAAGAGGATTGTTGAAAGAACTTTCATACTTGTGTGTTCCTTCTTCTAAGATGGTCCAACATAAATCTGTTATACATGGTTTAATGCCTCCTAAGTCATGCATGGCTTAGTGACATCTGATTCTTTTTTCTACGGAATACTTTGTCTTGCTGTTCAGCATTTTCATATTGCATCCTTTCTACCTGTAATACCAGTTGAAAATTATCCACTGTTTTCACAAATTCTTTTGCATCTGATTAAATTGGTTTTCTTTGTTCACTTAAGCATGTTATTTAGTATTCATTATTAGCTCATTAAAGAACATTCTTTTCCCACTTCAGGAGGAGGCCAGGGCTGTTGGTCAGCTGAGGAACCAACGACTGGTAAATCTGCTTGGATGTTGCTGTGAAGGTGACGAGAGGTTACTTGTTGCAGAATATATGTCCAATGATACTTTGGCGAAACATTTATTCCATTGTAAGTGCATAATTGACAACTAATTCAATTTCCTTCATTTGTTTTTGGCATTCACTTGTTTGTGCTTAAAACTCTTATCAAGCCATTGGCTGAAAGCAACCTGGTGTAATTAAGAATGCCCCCTTGTCATGATTCTTTAAAATCTGTTTGCCAGGAAGGCAATTCATTGTCATGACTCTTTTATTTGTTCAATTCTTCCTGGTGAACTGTATCTGTGTTTTTTTGTTGCCATTACTTCATGCTCGCATCCTCTTTATGGTTTGTTGATGCTTTCTTAGCAACTTTTTACACAACTTTTTAGGGGAAAATCAGCCCATGAGATGGGCAATGCGAATGAGAGTTGCATTGTTCCTTGCCCAAGCTCTAGAGTACTGTACCAGTAAAGGACGTGCACTATATCATGATCTAAATGCTTACAGAGTTCTTTATGATGATGTAAGTTTATTTCCTTCATCTGTGAATGACCTTCATTACTCAAGTTTAAGATATTGTAGGTGGTGCTCAGAGCATGCAGTATGTTAACGGTCTTCATCCTCATGAAGTGCTATCCAGCACACAGTATGGTGTAATCCTGGAAAGCTTTATCACAGTTGATAAAACGATATTCCATACATTAAAAGTTAATCAACGTCATTTAATACTGACAATTCATTCCCCCTTAATAAGCCGAAAATTAATACTTATTCTGGTCTTGTCTTCAAAATTTTATATTTCACACTCAATATTATTTCAAAATAATTGGAAAAAGAAATATTGAATGTGGTAAATATAAATATACTGTTTTTGAAGAATTTGAAATGATATCGTGCTATCCAGCACACAGTATGGTGTAATCCTGGAAAGCTTTATCACAGTTGATAAAACGATATTCCATACATTAAAAGTTAATCAACGTCATTTAATACTGACAATTCATTCCCCCTTAATAAGCCGAAAATTAATACTTATTCTGGTCTTGTCTTCAAAATTTTATATTTCACACTCCTAAATATTATTTCAAAATAATTGGAAAAAGAAATATTGAATGTGGGAAATATAAATATACTGTTTTTGAAGAATTTGAAATGATATCATAAGTTTGTTAGAACCTAGATGTAGAGTTAATCATTGTTCAATTCTTCATTGTCTCGGAGTGGGCAAAGACTGGGTGGATAGTAAGTACCTATTACATGATTAAAGGGCAATGAAATGGAATGATAGTAGGTGGAACAGTGGAAGCTACTGCTATAAATTTGTGTTTCTTAGCCTGAATAATAAATGTTGACCGTCTTTTTCTTTCGCCCACTTGTTTGTTATTCAGGACTACAATCCTAGACTTTCATGCTTTGGTTTGATGAAAAATAGTCGAGATGGAAAAAGTTATAGTACGAATTTGGCGTTTACTCCACCTGAATATCTCAGGACAGGTACCATATCAAACAAGATAATATTTTTCATCACAAAATGATTGTTACTTGATATTCTCTGTCTGTACTTGGAGATAAAACTTTAGTACCATTCATATTAAGACTTTTTAGTTATAATAATTGACATTTCTTCTTTCATCACATCTGTTTCAGATATGATAATTGAGTTTCGGTTGTCATTACTTTCACCTTTCTTTGGCTGTTCTACTTGAACCAAAACCAACTTGTCTGTTCAATTTTTATGGAAAGTGTTCATATGGTGTGTAAAAGTAGTTTCTCTCTTGGAGCTCAAGTAATTAGTACCTAATGTGATGATATCCCTTGGAGCTGAAATGTTTTCAGATGATACCTCTGGCTATTTTACTCCTGGACCCGGACTACTGCCATTATCATTAGTGTTTTCTTATTCTCTGTCAAGAAGAATTCATTGGTTAAGAATATGTGAAACTATCTAGTCATACCGGTTCTTCTGCAAATTTTGTTTTTAGATCAATTTTATGCTTTCATGCTTCTCTTCATAAACTTTCAATCCAATTGCTGAGTTATTTCTGTGGACATTCATCTTCACATTGTCGTGGGTGATATTTGAGCAAATTTGGGGGATTATTTGTGTCATGGCTAAATTAACATGTTGAAATAGTTTTGTTTTTATTGTGATAGATTTCAAGATGAGTGTTCCCTGAGTTTTTTCTTTATTTTTATCGGTGAAATGTGCCTTGAGTGGATTATATAATTCTCATCTCCCCCAAATATAAAAACATTATTTGTTTATATGATGTTATGATGGTTTAATTATTTTATATCATATATTCTGAAGTAATAAATATAAGTATATAATGGCATTGTGTTTTCCTTCCTATTCCCTGGTCATGCAGGCAGAGTCACTCCAGAGAGTGTAACTTATAGCTTTGGCACACTATTGCTTGACCTTCTCAGTGGAAAACATATTCCTCCAAGTCATGTGAGTTTCTTTATTTGATTCAAAGTTATGCAAACCATACTTACTGTGGCCTGTCCTGTAGTGTTGTCTATCTTCTGAATTGAGCTTTCTTTTGATCAATTTTTTCTTCCGTTTGTTCTAGCTAAAATTAAGTACCCCGGTTGATAGAGTATGATTGTTTTTCTTTGAACAAGGACCAATGATTTTGTATTGATTTAGATTTAGATTTTGGTGTGCATCTACCCAATCTATAAAATCAAATAAGAAGTACCCTGTTTGAGAATTTTAACTTATCCCTTTGTTTGGACAAAGAAAAGGTTTCTGTGCCTGTGAATGGTGGTTTTTATTTTCTTAAGTACTAAGCGTTCTGTATTGATTTTTATTTAAATTTTGTTGTGCATCTAACATTTAATGTGTTTTAAGTTTGACTTATTTTGAAGAAAAATTTACTACTTCTTGTGAACTTTTTGGAAAAAAAATTCCCCAAAATAATCTCCTTCAAAGCACACACACACACTTACGTTCATAATTTTGGCAGGCCCTTGACCTAATTAGAGACAAGAACCTTCAGATGCTATCAGATTCTTGCTTAGAAGGGGAGCTTACAAATGATGATGGGACTGAATTAGTGCGTCTGGCCTCTCTATGTTTGCAATCTGAACCACGAGAGCGTCCTAATCCAAAGTCACTGGTTGCTGCTCTAATACCTTTACAGAAGGATTCTGAGGTTAGCTGTTTTGGAAGTGGTTCAGAATAATTTACTGTCTGAGCAGAAGGATAGCTGGACTTAATAATTTTAAATGAAGATAAACTATAGCATAATGCTTGAAGACTGGTTTTTCTAGGATTTTAATTTGCTTTTTGACTGATGTTTCTTACTTTCTCTGCTAAATGTTATTATATAAAGGTTTATATAGAAGGTTAACACGTGGTTGATATATACCAGATAACATAACCTTTGAGACTGATTTATATTCGCAAGGCATATCTGTCTTAATAATAATATATCTGTCTTAGTAATAATATCCCGACCAAATTCTGGACACAAACCTAATTGTTGAACCATGAATTGTAAATCTTACTGATTCATAAGATTCAGAAATTCAATGAAAAATAGATTGAAGTATTCCTCATAAAAGATGTATAGTGATCAATATAATAATTTTAAATGAGAAAATGAAAAACATCTTAACTATAAATCTCACAAAAGATAAATTCCTAGTCCTTACTTTAGAAGTTGTTATGAAACTGTTTGTTAGTAGTTAGTTGGGGTGCCACGTGGGAGGGAGTTAGTTTTTCAGCAGTTATATAAGATAACTGCTACTGTTGTAAATAACTCTTTTTTTACTATTGATTTCATTCAAACTCTTCTTGCATCTTCTTTTAGTTCGGGATTCTTTTTGGTTCAATCCCCTACCTTTCTGTAATTCTTCCAGTTGATATTCCTAGAATTACTGTGTCACAACAGAAGTATGAAAAAAGGCTATGGAACGATGTGAAAAACCCAGAATAGAAAATAGATAAAGAAGTTTATCTTATTTCTTGATTGGAAACAACAGAACAGCAACCGAGGTTTCTTTTCCAAGAATCTCCCTTTCACAAAGGGTTTCCCCTTTCTATAATGGAGCTATACCTGAATCTGAATCTATACAATTCAAATCCCCCTCCATCCTTATTCTCCCCTACTTTGTAGTTCATCCCTTGTATCTAAGTAATCCCACATGGCTGACTGTCTCTAATTTATTTTCCATTCTGAACTAATAGTAAAACCCACCCTAAAATTCAAGCTTGTCCTACGGATTTAAATCTGAAAAATGGAAAATATAGGAAGTGCTTCTGTAAGAAATTATTGTGGCAGTAGGACAATGAACAACTTTAATGATACCAATAAAGTATTCTGTGACCATTTAGACCTATGCTTCTGTACAAACCATACGAGAGAGAATGACTACAAGTCCTCTCTGTATGCCCTAAGTGAATGACCCATGACCTCCAGGTCATCCTGGACGCAATTCTGAATAAAGTGTATAAAAATGAGTGTTGGTGTAAAACTCCAGTTCCAGTAACATGAAAATTTTGTAGTGCAATAATCAAATAGTATGCCATTAATAGTAACCCTTTAATCCCTTTTTGTTTAACAACTAGGGTCGAACGTTGCATGTTGTATAGGTGCCATGAGCTTCTAAATCTAATTGTTGATCGGGTGTGGAACTCACAATCAGCCATGAAGGAAAAATTATCATACATTGCTGGTGTAGATACTAGCATTTTTAAGTAACATAAAGATGGATGTGGAACCAAGCAAATTGCTGATGTGAGAATTAAATAGATATGGATGTCTCAACAAAGGAATGGAGAATGGTAAAACATCAATGATTTGACAATCAAACAGAGCAGAATCACAGATGTAATTGTGACATTTAAGGCTTCAAATTTTATATGTTTTAAATAGATAAATAAATTTTAAAATATTTAACTTTCTAATTTATTTGTTGAGAATTGGTTAAAGGAATGTAAAAAAGGAAAATAACAATGAATTGGTTAGTAATGAGATTTTAATAGAATCATAAGACACTTAGACCATATTTTTTTATTGTTGGAATTGATAATCAATGTTTTTTCTTTTGTAGGTTCCTTCTCATGTACTGATGGGTATACCAGATGGTGCAGCTACTTTTCCCCTTACACCTCTTGGAGAAGCTTGTCTACGAATGGATCTGACAGCCCTGCATGAGGTGATGGAGAAAATGGGGTATAAAGACGATGAGGGTGCAGCAACTGAGGTTTGTTTGATATCTAAATTGTAGAACCTGAAGCCATTGGTTTATTATTCATTTTCATTCGACTGTGTTTTTATTATGGATTATGAAGAATTAGTCGTGATCACAAAGTAACTGCCAAGCTCAAAAGAATGTTTTATCAAATTACTATATATCCAGTTATACTTAATGGTATTGAATGTTCGGCTTTAAAGAATCGAGAAAAATGTGAATGTAGCAAAAATGAGAAGGTTAAAATTAATGTGTGGCTGGAGACATTAATGTGACAGAGATTGGAGAATATGTGACAAACTTGGTTAAGATGTTTGTGTGAAGAAGACTACTGTTAGCAGCTACATAGAAAATATAATGCATGGTTTTGAACCGTGTAAGAAGGGTAAGGAGCCTAAGAAGGACATTAGCAGAAATTGTTAACCTTGTGGTGAATAAAGGGTTAGTTTGTTTAAATTTATATTAAATTTTTTCAAATATTTAAAAAATAAATCACTTATTTCAGAAACAGATAAGATTTGTTTATTAAAGTTAGCTAAAAACTTCTTACTTTAAACTAAGCATATTAGACAAAACATAAAAAGAAACATAACTGCTTATTTTATTATAAGAACATTTTTTTTAAATAAACAAACAAATCAGCCCAATCTCTTTGAGTATTTTTTCTTTAATTGAATCCAGTGCTGTCTTGCAATCCATGTAGCCAACCTCAGTGAGACAAGACTTTTATTGTTGTTTGTTTTGATAATGGTGTAAGTAACATGATCGACTCTGAAATAATTCATTGTTAGTCTTCGTAATTTGTTATGTCCTCTGTTTCACACTTTTGTAGTATGATCTTTAGTGGGAAAGGGAAGGGGATATTGTATGCTGTACTTGGTCTGCCATATCAGACAACATAAAATGGCTTAGTGCTACATTGAGTTTTTCACTTATAAACTTCATTTTTTTGTTGGCACACTTAGTTAAAACATTTTGGTCTAATCTTGACTTGTTTTTCCATGTTGATTGACCGATTTCTTTATTATATTTTCCCATCAAGCAGCTTTCATTCCAAATGTGGACGAACCAGATGCAGGAAACATTGGACTCAAAGAAGAAAGGGGATGCTGCTTTTCGGCTTAAGGATTTTAAAACGGCAATTGATGGCTATACGCAGGTTAGTAATTTCTTGGCTCTTGATTATATTGAAGAGTAACTTAGTTTCACTTTTCATGAATTTTGCTCCGGTTATGATGTGGCACTGATAGATTTGTTGTGTAACGCAGTTCATTGATGTTGGAACCATGGTTTCTCCAACGGTTTATGCACGTCGTAGTTTATGTTATCTTATGAGCAACATGGCTGATGAAGCACTTAATGATGCAATGCAAGCCCAAGTAATATCACCCGTTTGGTATATTGCGTTTTATTTACAAGCTGTTGCACTTTTAGCAATGGGCAAGGAGAATGATGCCCAAATGGCACTTAAAGAAGGTTCCTCTCTTGAAACTAAAAAGAGCACAAATTAGTCAAACCTTGATTTCTTGTTCGTGAAGATAACTTGCATAGAACAAGTGCTGGTTTTTCAATGTTACAAGGGGACCCAGTTCCTAATCGGACAAATTGTATTGCATGGACTAGAGTGGTTTATTATACTTGTGCATGACTGGTTCATTGGTTGCCTAGAAGCATTCTTTTGCACAGACTAGAGTCACCAAAGATATACACTATCTATTTGAATTAGGGTTCTCTTTTTGTTGTTTAGTCAGCTATGTCAGTATAAAGATGATGATGATGGGAAGAATTTGAGGAACTTTTGGGAGAGAATTGTGTTTGTAAAGGTAAGAATCAGCTGTCAGTGTATGTCAGCATTTGTTGAGTAAACAGCAGATGTTGTTGGTGTGCTTGTAATTTAATGTACAGAACAATTGGTTATGGCTACCGTGTCAACATGTAATATGTTGTTTTTGTATGTTATATTGATATTGATTTTGCATCTAATAAATTCTTTTAATGTTATTTTCTTTTCTACAATCATCTCCTTGACTCTTATCTTGGTTTTTTACCTACTAAACCTCATCAGATTTTTCTTTTGGAAAATGTTTGACAGTGAATAAGGTGTAGGTTTTAATACTTTTTCCATATACGGGTTTGGATGTTAACAAAGGGATGAAAATGAGACTAGATTTAAGCAAACTTGGGAATGTTAAAGCCATGCACAAGGAACTATTTTTTGTTCAGTTATATGGAATCAGCATCAGTTTAATATGATTTAGCAAACAAAAATAACTTTAAAAAAGAGGGTTAAGAGGGCCCAACCGGGTTCGAACCGGTGGCCTCTTGATCTGCAGTCAAATGCTCTACCACTGAGCTATGGACCCATTTGCCAAAAGTTGAGAATGTTAAATTCATCCACAAGAAACTATTTTTTGTTGAGCAACATTAACTGTTATGGAATCAGCATCACTTAATATCAGTAAGCAAACAAAAAAAAAAACCCTTAAAAAGGGCCCAACCGGGTTCGAACCGGTGACCTCTTGATCTGCAGTCAAATGCTCTACCACTGAGCTATGGACCCATTTTGATGTTAGAAATTACAAATTTTAAAAGTTAAATGTAAGTTTTGCTAGTTTAGTACCAATTTGACATTGAATGAACAACTGTTGCTCTAATTTATGCGAAATTCTCTTTAAATAATAATTAATTTGGGTGTAAATAATTACTTGTTAATTTAGCATGAATTTGGAAAACCTTTTTATCCACCTGTAATACAACTGGTCACATCAATTATTGGCATGGAGATGATAGAAAAGGTGAGGAGGAGAATAAAATAGAAAACAAAAACTATGGGAAAGCATTAACATTGACAACAAAAACAAAAACCCACAACAATTAAAGGCAATGAGAAACAAAAACAGCAAAGCAAAATCCTTAAAAATATTCCTCACTCAAATTGCAAATAATCAATCAAACCATAACTATACACATACGTAACACACCCTTCCCTTCCATATACAAAGACTTGCATTTCATGACATGAACAAGGAAGAGAAATTATTAGATAGTTGGCATCATACGTAGTTTTCGACTATTCCGATGTCAAACACAGTTACACGTGTTTGATGTGATTCTCATGCAGCGAGGTCATCCTCGTCGTCCTCGTCAACCTCTCCCTCTTCCACGGCGGCGGCGTCTTGATACTGTTGGTACTCAGCGACCAAGTCGTTCATGTTACTCTCAGCCTCCGTGAACTCCATCTCGTCCATGCCCTCCGCGGTGTACCAATGCAAGAAAGCCTTTCTCTTGAACATGACGGTGAACTGATCGGAGACGCGCCGGAACATCTCCTGGATGGAGGTGGAGTTGCCCATGAAGGTGGAGGACATGGAGAGGCCGGTGGGGGGAATGTCGCACACGCTCGACTTCACGTTGTTCGGAATCCACTCCACGAAGTACGACGAGTTCTTGTTCTGCACGTTTATCATCTGCTGGTCCACCTCCTTCGTGCTCATCTTCCCGCGGAACATCGCCGACGCCGTCAGGTACCGTCCGTGCCGGGGGTCGGCGGCGCACATCATGTTGCGCGCGTCCCACATCTGCTGCGTCAGCTCCGGGATCGTCAGGGACCGGTACTGCTGCGAGCCGCGGGAGGTTAACGGC
>Ga0214543_1008344_pt1 | contig 17038 bp, 10 predicted proteins | sample CNSS2metaG_FD_160094 | JGI IMG/M metagenome (GOLD analysis project Ga0214543, IMG submission 160094) | Root nodule microbial communities from cowpea collected in UCLA plant growth center, Los Angeles, California, USA - CNSS2 | ecosystem: Host-associated > Plants > Roots > Nodule | place: USA... | reverse complement strand
AAAAAAAAAAAAAAAGAAAAAAAAGAAGAAGAATGATCAATACAAGTAGGGAATAACACCCTTCCTGTGCTTCGGATAATCCTCCCCAAACTTCTCCAAATACCACCTCCTGTTGGCACGCGCCCTGGGCCCGAGGTTCGCAAAAGTATAAAGAAAAAAGCCCAACCCAGCCCATGACCAAGTCATGACAGCCCAGCCCAACCACTCCACAATCTCCCCAAAGTAATTAGGACACGCAACGAGCTCGAACAACCCTCCCCTGGGCACCACGTAGCCCTTCCCCTCGCTCTTCAGCCGCAGCAAAACCCTATCGGCCCAAACATTAATCCCCATCCCACACAGAAACACTGAAAGCCCAATAAAAAACCGGAACCAGAAAAAACCCGATGAAGTATAATCGGTGTGGTAGTGGGAGATTGAACGGACCTGGAGGTAGGCATTGAGGAGGTTGAAGACGAAGGCCATGAGGGCGACGGAGAGGGGGAAGCCCGAGGCGGTTTTTTTGGAAGGGGTGAAGAGGAGGCGGAGAGGGTAGAGGATGGTGCGGTTGAAGTAGTGGAGGAGGAAGGGGGTGATGAGGGTTTGGGCTTTGGGGTTGTGGGAGTGGAGGCCGTGGGGGAAGAGGAGGAGGGTGAGCCAGAGCGTTGGGCTTTCCATGAGGAGCCAGGCGAGGGGGGGCGGGAGGTTGGGCCCCCAGCCGGGCCTGTGGTGCTTGCCGTAAGGGGCCTGGAGGAAGGTGAGGGAGAGGAAGGTGGGGGGTGCGATGAGGAAGAGCGCGAGGAGGGAGTTGTGGAAGAGAGATGCGTCGTCTTGGATCATCATGGATGCAATGAGAGTGAGATTTGAAAGTGTGATTACAGAGAGTGGAATGAAGGAGTTCTTTTATTCTTGTTTTTGGGGTTTGGACACACTGCATTGACTAATAAACTTTATGCCAACGGGGGATTGTGGGGACCTGAGGAAAGGGTCAGGGAAAAGTTTTCATTTGATGCGACCATTAATTAGAAATTACTACTGCAGTAAATTTATTATAAAATTTCAACTTGTTACTCATTTATAACTTTTAAAAATTAATTAAAATAAATTTAATTAAGATTTAAGTCATTCATAAATTTATAACTATTTTTAATTAAATTTTTATTAAATATTTTTGGGTGTATAAATTTTGTGAAATAATTATATTTTTTATTAAATTATTATCTTTATTTTTTTTTGTTATTTATCTTTAAATATAAAAGTAATATTATAATTAATATTAAGTTATTAAGGATAATTTCATCAATCATGGTACCATAGAAGAGACAATAGTTATTTCTCGATTACGATAACATATAAGTTATTATCGAGTATGTGTTATTGAATAACAAATTTTTTTATTAACTTATAATAAAGTTAATAATAGAAAAAATGAAATTAGAGAAATTTTTATGTGATTTATTATTGATAAAATGAGTGTTTATTTATATTATAAATATATTATACAACTTAAATAGTTTATACAATAAATCATAAGAAATCTCATAAATATTAATTAATGAGTAATTAATTCACAGAAGTAATGGTAGCAAATCAATTAATCATATCAATCATAGAAGTAATTATCTGAAATTATCATTAATTTATAACACTCTCACTTATTGTTTTATGTAAACTCATATAATTAAGCTGACAAAGTCCAATTTTGTGAACCAATTACTCAAAAGTTCTCATCGGTAAAAACTTTATAAATAGATTTGTGAAATTTTCACATGAATGAATCTTTTGGATCTGTATATCACCTTTTCAATTGAATAATGCACTATTGTCTTTATCAATGGTTGTTGATTCCATTTTTTCCGAGAATAGACCACAAGTTTGTCTCACATGTTGAATTATGGACCTTAACAAAACACATTCACGACTTACCTTATGTAATGCTAAAATTATGCATGATTTGATGATGTTACTATTATGGTTTGTTTCATAGATTGTCATGAAATCGTTGTACTACCATATGTGAACAAATATTCGGTTTATGATTAACCATTGTAACATTGTGAGAATTTGATAAATAACATGCATATACATAACCAATTATATCTCATTTTGAATCATTTGGATAAATTAAGTTCATATTTGTAGTACCCTTAAAGTAATGAAGTATATGTTTTACATCAATCCGTCTTATAGGAAAATAATTATATCTTGCATAACAAATTTGCAACAAATGTAATATCAAGTCAAGTATAATTAGGAAGATACATTTAGTCCTCCTATAACACCCCAAAAAATTCTTAATCATTTTCTTGAGCTCTAAAAGAGCCTTTATCAACATTTAAGAACCTCATAACCATTGAAGGTACATAATGAATATGACTTGTCCATTTAGAACCTTTTAAGCACTTTTATTATATAAGGCTCTTGATGTACAAAAATATTTTTATTTAAATACTCAATTTATAATCTCAAACATTTGCCCTTCTAATATCCTTGATTTCAAATTCTTTCTTTACCCAATTAATTACCTTTGTGAGCTCATTAGGAGAATTCCAATGATGTTTATGTCATCTGCATAAACAACAATTATAACAAATTCATTTTCTAATATTTTCATATAAATATAAAGACAAAGAGGATCCTTTTTATACCATTTTTTTAATAAGTGCTCATTAAGACCGTTATACCATACACATTTTGATTACTTTAATCAATAAAGAGAGTTGTTTAACTTTTTGAATAACCCTCTTTAGAATCTACCTTGTTGGACAAATTAAATCATTTAGGGATCTTCATATAAGTATCATTCTCAAGAAAATTGTACAAATAAGTTGTAACATCATTTACTAGATGTAAATGCAGATCTTCTTGTGCAATTAGGATAATTAAATATCAAAATGTTGTTGCATCCAATATTAATATATATGTCTCTTCACAAAACAATACTAGATTTAAAAAAAAAAAATCAATGAGTAACTAATCGTGCTTTGTCTCTAACAATTTCATAATTCTTATTTTGTTTTTGCATATAAATTCACATGTACTTAACGAGTTTTATACCTTCAGGTGTGCAAGCCATAAGTTCAAAAACATTTTGTTTAAAAGACAAATAACTAAATTTATCGGTGTAGAATACCTTAGTTGTTCAATAATAACTAAAATGGAGATCAACAAATTTATCAAACAAGAAAAATAAATTAAAAAAAATAAAAGAAATTAATACACCTAACAAATAACTAAATTATAACAAATAAATTTAATCATACATTAAAAATACGTCTAACAAATAACAAAATTTAAAGATAATAAATGAAATAAAATTAAGAAAAACTAAAAAGAAAATTGAATAAAATTATAAAAAAGATAAAAACTATAAAGAACATAAAAAATAAAGAAAATTAAAAATAAAACTAAAAAAACATAAGCCGCTAAAAAAATAAAAAATAAAAAAATAAGAAAAATCAAATACATATTACATTTTGAAATCTGGTAAACTACTTATATCAATTTCAAAATTCAAGTGAAGAGTTAACTAGATTTTTTGAAATCCGGAAAAGAGTTAACCAACTTTTGAGATTTCGAAGAAAAGTTAACCAAATTTTAAAATCCAATGAGTTTCTTATTTGGATATCAAAATTCGGTGAGTCCCTTAAATGAATACAAAATTTAGTGAATTGTTTAATCGAATTTCGATGACTTTCTAAATTGAATTTCGAAATATGGTGTATTCTCAAACCAGATTTCGAAATCTAATGAGTTCTTAAACGGTGTTTCGAAATTCAGTGAATTTCTAAACCAATTTCGAACTAATTTCAAAATCTGGTGAGTTCTTCGAAATTCGATGATTTTATAAATCGAATTTTGAAATATGATGCTTTCCTTAATCAGATTTACAAATGCAATGATTACTTAAATTTTTTTCTTTATGATTTTCAAAATCAGGTGAATACCTTTACAAACTGAATTTCCAAATCTGCTGCATGCAAAATACAATACAAATACCATACTATTCTAGTAGGAAAATTTAAAAAATCGTATAATACTTGAACAAAAACGTACCTGTGTGCGTAAAAAACAAATATGAAGGAAATGAAGTAACATGAAACTCACGTACGCCATTCAAAAGAGAGCTTATTTGAAGAAGGAAGAAAATGTCGTTGAAGCTTATGAAAGTGTGAAACTGACTTGGGGTGCGAGATAAGTAAATATAGAACCACCAAATACATTAAATATGTCTGGTAAATAATAATTATTACTTAACTACTTAACTTGGACGAAGATAATGGTCATCGATATAAAAATTTGGGGGTACAAAAGAAAAATTGAAGGTACACGAAGACAAGATAAAGAATGACATTATTTAGCTTTTAATTGGGTGAATTTTGATTTGGATAAATGACCAAATTCGTCTCTGAAAATGATCATAATGTCATTTTAGTCTTTTAAATTTTGTCATGCCAAATTCACCTAATAAAGTAAGAAAATTTCAATTTACTTGACTCATAAATACCGTGGGATGTCTATGTATACAAGAATACCGTACATAGATTTGATCGTGTCAGTGACAATCTTGATGAAGTTATTTTTTTTAATGGCTGCAAATTGACTACATATTTTACACTTAAAAGAAATTCAATAACTATATTACTTATGGGCCTAAAACACCTTCTCACAAAAACCAGGGTGTTTCTTCCTGCACCCTTTTTTTTTCTTCATAAACTCCAATTGCCCATCAACCCTGACGCAATGCAGTCAACTAAATAGAAAACTTTGATTTTCCAACATGCAATAAGCAGTCACAAAGATTTTCACAGCTCCGACACAGCTCGGAGCCACCGGAGCGCCAACGAGAAGGCTCTCGACCTTGTGCAATGCCTCTAACCTCGATTGCACGTAGTGGAGGCTTGCCGGATTCAGCTTGTGAAAAGAATAAAAGAGAAGATATAGATTCACAGTGATGAAAGAAACTATATTATTCACCATCATAAATGTTTCAGTATCAACCCATTATATAGATGGACTTAAGCATGTGGTAAAGAAAAAACTAATTGCTAACCAATCCAACTATAAACCTAACAGAATGCCACATACTAAAAACAGAATCACCAAAAGCAAAACAGAATAACCAAAAGCTAAATATTATGCACGCTGACATCCCCCCGCAAGCTGGAATGGATGTTGATCATTCCAAGCTTGGAAACAAGATATCGAAACGGCCCTGGAGCAAGAGGATTTGTGAGGAGATTTACAGTTTGGTCCTTGGAAGGAATAGGCATGAGGTGAATAAGTTTGGACTGAACTTTCTCACGTACCAAGTGCCAATCCAGTTCAATGTGTTTGGTTCTTTCATGGAAGACTGGATTTGCTACTATGTGAAGAGCTGATTGACTATCACAGTAAAGAACTACTGGATTTGCTACTATGTGAGAGAAATTCCAAAATCCTGTAGAAGATATATCGGCCATTGAGCTTCACAACTTGCTTGAGCTAAAGCTCTATATTCGACCTCAAACGAAGATCTAGAGATAGTAGTTTGCTTTTTTGATTTCCAAGAAACCAATGCGAATCCAAGGAAGAAACAAAAGCCAGTGACAGACCGTCTTGTGTCTGGGCAAGCCCCCCAATTTGAGTCAAAGAAACTAGTAAGGTGAAGAGAGGACTGAGTGGGAAAAAAGAGACCTTGTGTAGGATTTCCTTTGATGTACCAAAGAACGCGAAGAACGACTTGTAAATGAATGGAAGATGATTGGCTGAGAAATTGACTAAGTTTGCTAACAACAAAGCTAATGTCAGGCCTGGAATTTGTCAAATAGACCAATCGGCCAAGAAGTCTTCTATAGATAGATGCATCGGGAATTGAAGATCCAACAACCATAGAAAGCGTAAGAGAGTAATCCATTGGTGTTGAAAGAGGTTTGAAGGCTAACAAACCAGTATCTTGTAGAAGGTCCAATGCATATTTGCGTTGATTAAGGGAAATGCCTTTAGAATATCTTGTAATTTCAAAACCTAAGAAAAACCGCAAGGGGCCAAGGTTTTTGATGCCAAATTTGTTATGTAATAGGGATTTGAGTTGAGTGATCTCAGATAGATTATTCCCTACAAGGATTAAATCATCAACATAAGTAAGCACAATGGTAAAACCAGTGAGTGACCCCCTGGTAAATAAGGCATAATCAGATTTGGACTGAATAAAACCCTTTATTGTGAGAGTGACAGTCAATTTGAAATTCCATTGCCTACTAGCTTGGCGAAGGCCATATAAAGATTTTGTGAGCTTGCAAACAAGAGCAGGGTCAGAAAGATGCAAACTAGCTGGTGGTGTCATATAAACCTCCTCATCTAAATCACCATGTAAAAAAGTTGTATTCACATCAAGTTATTCTAAGTGCCAACATTGAACAACAACAATGGAGAGAAGCATTCAGATTGTGGTGATCTTAACAACAAGGCTAAAAGTGTCAAGAAAATCAATTCCTTCCGTTTGAGTAATCCCCTTTGCAACCAAACTGGCCTTATAGCGTTCAATTGAGCCATCCGCTTTATGCTTGATTTTAAAAACCCATTTATAGCCTATGGTCTTCTTTCCTTTAGGCAAGTGTGTCAATGTCTAAGTATGATTCATGTCCAAAGCAAGCAGTTCATTCCTAATGGCCTCTTTCCAACAATCAAACTGAACAACCTCTTGGTATGTGGAAGGTTTAGAGACAGAAGAAACAGATAAACAAAAATGTTTGTAAGAAGAGGAGAGAAAATCATAAGAAAGAGAGTTAGAGAGGGGGTACCTGACCTGAGAGGAGAATGATGTAGAAGAAGTCTCAGCCAATGCACAATGATAATCTTGGAGGTAAGTAGGAGGTTTGGTGGTTCGTTGAGATTTTCGTTGGGGGATGGTAGGGTTGGGGGAATTGGGTAGAGGTTCAGGATGTGGAAGATTAGGAGGTTGGGTAGTCTGAGATGGCAAGGGGTTAATAGGTAGAAGTAGAGGTTCGGATGAAGATATAGGTAAAGGAAAAAGGTCGTCATGTGGAGGATAAGGAATAGAATGCAAATCAGTAAAAGTAGAAGATGGTGAAAAGCCCTATGATTGTTTGTGAGGAAAAATGTTTTCATAAAAATGTACATGCCTTGACAAAAAGAGCTCCCTATTGTGTAAATCACACAGAAGAAAACATTTAACACCTCTTTTATATCTTAGAAAAATACATTTTCGTGCTCTAGAATCTAATTTCTTGCGATGAGATGTATTAGTGGATGTAAAAGCAAGACAACCAAACAAACGTAAATGAGAAATATCAGGTAGTTTATCATGCAACACATAATAAGGGGATTTGTTGTCCAATAAGGAAGATGGAATTCGATTAATTAAGTGGACAGCTAAGGCGGCGACATAGTTCCAAAAACATTGTGGTAAACTAGAGTGAAACAATAATGACCTAGTGATATTTAAAATATGTTGATGTTTACGTTCAACTAGGCCATTTTGTTGTGGTGTTTCAACACAACTTTTGTGGTGAATAATCTCCTTTGCAGCAAAAATTTGAGCAAGATTAAACTCAGGACCATTATCAGTTCGAATACATTTTATGATTTTATGAAATTGGGTTTGAATGAGAGTGACAAAAGATTGAACTCGAAACCCAGTTTCAGATTTTAACTTCATAGGATATAGCCAAGTAAATCTAGTAGTATGTTCAACAATAGTGAGCAAATATTTGTGACCATGTAAAGATAGTGTAGCAATAGGATCCCAAATGTCAAAGTGTACAAGCAAAAAGAATTGCTACGTGGGCCCTATAGTTATGCCTTCACTTAAATAACCTAAGAAATGTATCAATTCAAAGACAAAGACCAATTCTTCACCACCAACCACTACAGCTACGTGAATGAGGAAAGAAAAAGCAAGGTTTTCTCTCTTAGACCCACATGGAATATTTTATGAATTTTTCTAATGGAAAGAGGGAAAAAAATCTACATGGCCCCACCCTAAAACAACATCCCATCAATTCCTTTTTCTTATTTTGAGAATTCAACATTTTGAATGAAAGTCCAAATCAAAAGAACCCCTGCACCATACATTACAGATTCACTTAAACGTAAACCACCCACATTCTCTTGGAATTTTACATGTTTTTACACCAGTAACGAGAACGAGAATATGAGTCCCAAAAGGACTACACAAAGCAACAAAAAAATCACGTATAACACAATACTGTCATCATCACACAAGGCATATAAAAGATATGACGTTCAATGATAATGGCAGTTCACAGATCAAAGAAACCAACAACAAAACGCAACCACACTCATCTAGTTTTATAATTTAAACAACCAAAAGCAAGAATAACAAAAATAAAGAACTAGATCCAACTCCCCTTACCTGGTTTCCTTGTTCCTAGTGCACTCTCAATGATCCTTTCTCGTCCCCCATGCTTCAACCCTTGTTCCCACTCTAACACTCTTTTCCAACCCTCTCTTTCTCTCCCTAATTTTGCAATTTCGTTTCTCTCTCTTGCTGCCACACTCACGCACCTCTGTATTACACTCAACCTCTCCTCTTCCCAAAATTTTCAGTCCAAATTAAAAAAAAATCATTAAACGAAATTAATTGACACTATAAGCATCAATGGCCATTTAAATGGTGCTTTTACTGCCCTGAACTAATTCCAAGTTGCCCTTCTGGTTTCCCCCTAGAGAATCTCTAGAGTTTCTATATTTTCCTTTTATATATATAAAAAAAATACAAAAATATGAAAAAAAACAACTCTCACCTACTGAGGTTCAAACTCACACCTTAACACTTACCAACCATAGGTATAACCATCAAGCTATCATTTAATTCACATTTAATTCACACATACATACCATGTTAAGTCTTACTTCCGCATTCAAAATATATTTGTAAAAGAAAACATAATTAAATAAACATACCACAACACACATAGGACTCAAACCCAAGCCCTCTCCATATAACTAAGTACTCTCAACCACTTAAGCTAGCATTGTTCCTTGTTTTAAAGATTATCAAGGAACTCCCTTAGGGTATTTCCGATTCACCATTACTTGTACTTTATTGATTATTATTTATATGAATTTCCTGGGTCTTACAGGTATCCAGAGAATTAACCAGCCATGACATAACAATGGAATTGCAGCGACCCCACGGGCCAAATAAGTCAAAAGTAGGGGGTAGGCGAGGAAGAGTGCCATTGATGAACTAAAGCTTATTCTTCGAACATAGAGCAGTGGAAACGTCATATGACCAGGAATGATAATTGGAGCCATCCAATTTTATCGGAACAAGAGGGATTCTAGGGTTATCGCCATTGGTAATGAGGTAGGGATTGGAAGAATCAAGAAGAGTAGTATGATGGGCTGCCATGGAGGAAGCGACAAAGAAACAAAATCACTAGAACCCGAAATGGCTCGATGATACCATGTGAAAAGAATAAAAAAGAAGAGGATATAGATTCACAATGATGAAAGAAATTATATTATTCACACTTATAAATGTTTCAGTATCAACCCATTATATAGATGGACTTAAGCATGTGGTAAAGAAAAAACTAATTGCTAACCAATCCAGTTGTAAACGTAACAGAGTGCCACATACTAAAAAAAGAATCACCAAAAGCAAAACAGAATAACCAAAAGCTAAATATTATGCACGCTGACACAACTTCTTTCAGCATCTTGGTTTCTTAGATGAGAGGACCCGCTTGCTCCTCCACTAACTGCACAAACTTCATCAGGTACCGATCTCCGGTCACAATCATCATTCTCCACCGATGAGTTTGCCTCTCACGAATTTATTGCCTCTGATCACTGTATTGGTCATTACGCAACACAAATATATTTAGCGGATTGAAAATTCCAAAATACACTTCGAAATCCTGTAATGAATTTTAGATTATACATTCCAAAAAAAGAAACATGTTCACAACATTAAGTAATTTGGAATGTATTCTCATATTTGCAAATATATTTTGGATTTCACATTTCATAATGTATTTTTGTTTTTTGGGGAATACGTAATCTAGAATATGTTTCTAAATTTGATAGTATATTCTGAATTGGTTAACAACTATATTCAGGATTATTCACTCTAGAATAGAATATCTTTCCCAATCCAGTTATATGTCCCAGATTCATTAATTTGTAACCTATTGGAAATTCTAAATTAACCTCCAGTAATACAGTAAAACGAAAACAACACCTTTATTCAATCCATGAAGAACCTAGTGTGAATGTTTCAATATTTATGAAGCATCAACTGAACGAAGGCAGTAAGGATAGAATCGACAAAGGGTGAGAACGAATGAAGATGAAGAAAGGGTCTGGTTGAGGCGTAGAAGGAAGAAGTTTAAGAGTCTCCTATTTTATTATAAAGGCTTAAATACCTTTTTCGTCCTCATTTTCGTAGTGTTTGTTCGGATGATTCTCATTTTTACCAAATATTAAATTGGTTCTCATTTTCGCAATTCGTGTTTAATTTAGTCATTTTCTTTGATGTCGTTTAAATCAGTAACAGAGCACTATATAGGTGACATTGTTTGTATTACATTGTACTGGGATGTATTATGTGTATTGTACATGTGGATTAGTGGATTATTAACGTTAACTTCTCAATTTGGGGAAAACAATTTCCAATTAGGTCGCGCTGCAATTATGGATTGACGAGTACAAGCGATTTCTTCATCTCCGAGTTTCTTCATCTCTGATTTGCAGAGGAAGTAACAATTGGACGTGGCGATTTGTTCGTTTGATTTCAATTTTCCAATTAATCGTTTGATTTGTTTCTATAACATTGTTGTCTCCAATGATTACAACCAGAGGTAAAGTAAAAAGATTGAGACCGTGACACAGGATTGCAAGAAGAAGAAGATTGCAGCAACACGAATTGAGAATGGAGGAAGAAGATTGCAGCAACTGACCAACTGTCCAACAATTCATTTTCAAAATCCTAGCTCACCTATTTATCCCCAAATATCTAATTACTACACATGTACAATATACGTAATATACCCCAATACAATGTAATACAGACAATGCCACATGTACAGTGTTCCGTTACTGATTTAAACGACGTCACAGAAAATGACTAAATTAAACACGAATTGCGAAAATGAGGACCATTTTAAAAATTTCGTAAAAATGAGGACCATCCGCAACAAACACTACGAAAATGAGGACGAAAAAGGTATTTAAGCCTATTATAAACTATCATTTCTACCCGTGCAATGCACGAGACACGAGATTTTAAAGATTTAAAATTACAAAAATATACTTAAATTTAATATAATTTTTTTTTATTTTATAAAACTAAATAAAAAATTTTAATTAATTTTGATAAAAATTTATTTAAGTTATTTATGTACATTTTTAATAAAATATATCGTAGTAATTATTTTAAATAATATATTAAGATTGAGTTAATTAAAATTAAGAAATTAAATTAAATTTTAAATAAAATATTCAATAGATAATGTAAAAAATATATAATAGTTGATTTTTTAATAATAAAGATGATGAACAATATATAAATTATTGAGTAGATTCTATAAAAATACAAAAGATAGACGATAAAAAAATGTAAAGAGTAGATAATATAAAACTATAAATGATAGACTGCGTATATAAATGTAAATAATAGATTCTTTAAAAATACAAATATTAGACGGATGATGCAAACAAAATATAAAGATATAAACAATCGAAAACTACAAATGTAGACCCTATGTAGAAAGATATAAAGAATAGACTATTCTTTTGTAGTTGGTTTTCTATATTATTTGAATTTTGAATTTCAAATTTAAATTTCTTTACCATATTTTTATAGTTTTTACAATTTAGAATTTTAAATTCAAACTTTATTACTTTATATTTTGAATATCAAATTTGTAATATGTATCTTAATTTAGAAAAAAAATATTGAAATTGAAATCATTAGTCAATTTTATATCTTTAAAAGTTTCAAGAATTTATAATTTTCACTTTGCAATGATACACAGATGTCTATGTTATAAAAATTATGTTTTAAATTATTGTTTAAGCTTTTGTGAAATGTCAAAAATACGAGAAAGTTTGTTCAAAAATATTTAAAAAATCATTAAAAAGCTTTAACGTTCTACAACTTTTTGTAGAGGTGTCAAAACGGGTCAGCCCGACCTGTTTTGTCCCGTCCCGCCTTTGGCCCACCTTTTCACTTTACATTTTATTATTTTTTAATTTTGTTTTAAATTTTTTTAAATTTTTGTTTATAAATATTTATACATATAAAAATTTGTTTATATAATATAGAAAATTTATTTTTTTTAATTGTTTTTAATTTTAAACACTAAAAAAAAGCGGGTTGGCCGGTCACGACGAGCTGACCCGCCTTTAACCCGCTAGTGTGACGGGTTAGGCGGGTTGGGCCACAACCGGTTGATGGGTTGGAAACTTCAACTCGCCTTACTCTTTTCTTGGCGACCTGGCAGGTGACTCGGTAGACTTGACCTGCCTTGACATGTTTACTTGTTTGGATGCTAAATTATAAATTTAAACTTTCACATCACATTTTTACAAATTTTATCCTATTGTAATTTTTAAATTTAAATATATTTTATTTAAACTTTGAATTTTAAATTTTCTGTATTGTTCACAATATAAATGTTAATTAAAACAAAATCATTGCTTTTTTTATACTTTAAATTTTAAATTATAACTTATTTTTCAAAATGTTATAAAAATGTGACTTATATGTTTCTTTTTACTTTTTAGTAATAAGAAAGTGATTCTACAATAAGTTTAAGAAAATAAATAAAATAGACAAAATTCAATTAATATATGTATAATTTAAATACAAAATCTTATTTATATATACTATTTATTTATTGTCATGTTTTATTTTGTATATAATTTTATATAAAATAAATATTTTAAAAAGAGAATAAATTTTTATAAATGTATGTACCATATTTATATATCAAATTAGATAATTTTTATGTATTCAGCAAAGTTTTGATTTTATTTTTGTTTTATTTTGAATTTCAAATTCAAATTTTGTTACCATATTTTTATAATATTTTACGATTTTAAATTTTAATTTAAAATTTCATTATCATATATTTCGAATTACAATACGTATCTTAATTTTTGAAAAAAAAATTAAAATTAAAATCATTAGTAATTTTTATATCTTTAAAAGTTTTAAAAATTTATAATTTTCATTTTGTAAGAATACACTTATGTCAATATTCAAAATTATTTTTAAATTAATGTTTAAGCTTTCCTAACTGGTGAAAAATATGTGACAATTGTTCAAAATCATTAAAAAAAAATTAATTTTTGATGATTTAAAGCTCCAAAAGTCAATCAACACCTCTGAAAAGGTAATAGAATAATTGACCATATCACATTTTTTGTGGAAATTTCCAAATACTTAAAGAGAAAGTAGTAAAACGAAACTTACTTAAAAAGATGGTCTGCAATGAACATGAAAACTGGAAAATGAAAAATATAATATTATAAATGAGAAAGGAAAACAAAAGTATACGTGTTTGTCCAATTAATACATAGGAAAAGGAAAAATATATTGGAATGCATTTGTGATTTGAGTTTAAGTGTGAGAGAAGTTTTTCAAATTTGAAATAAAATTTTCAGTTTAATCTAATTTGAATATTAATACAAATATAAATAAGTACAAATAATATTTTAAAAATTATTATTAATATTTATATCTATTATGTGATATTTAGATAAGCTTGTTTCAAATATGAATATTCAACCACATATTATTATTATTTTTAAAATTTTAATATAAATTCATTTATATTTTAAAAATTAATTTATATAGTAAAAATTTAATATTAATTTTATTATTAAAATTTGTGAGAGAAGTTAATCAACACTCAAGTTTAATATTAATATTATTAATCCTCCTAAAAATATAAATGTTAGACCGTGAAAAAAATATAAATAATAAAAAATTAAAAAACTACAAATGATAAATCATGAAAAAAAATATAAATAATAGATTCATCTAGTATATTAATAGTAAAGTTGTCATGTTTTAACATAAACTTATATTTCAAACTCTTATTTATAAATTCTTATGGGTAAAGTGGGCATTTGTTAATTTAGGGGATGCAGGAAGAAAAATGGCTGCAGTAAGAAAAGCCCCAAAAATCAAATGTCCAATATTTTTATCTTAAAAAAAAGAATATTCTCTAAAGTGAATTGATATTAGATACTACTTTTATATATATATATATATATATATATATATATATATATATATATATATATATATATCTCTTATTTATTTATATATATATTATATGTTAAAAATAAAAAAAATAAAAATAATTTAATATTTCTTCTTTATATTTTCCATGTTATTTGTTCTCTAAGTTGTTGTACTTTTCTATTTTACAGAGAAATGCTATAATTGTTTTAAGGTTAAATCATTCCATAGGTTTCCATTTTTGTAGCGAAATCTCAAGTAAGTCCCTCCATTTTTATTTGATTCAATTGAGTCCCTATTTTCGAAAATTCGTTGCAATTGGTTCATTTCCGTTAGTTGACCAGTAACGGTGTTAATTATGTGTCACGTGTCAGCACATGATTTTTTTTGACTTTTTTTAATATTTTTTTATAATTTTTTTTTAAAAATTAAAATTGCCACGTGTCAATCTGACATTGTGCCACGTGGCAGAAACGATGTGATGTGGCAGTGGCAGTGCCACGTGTCAATATTAGATGTTAAAAGTCTTAATGTAGTCCCTATATTTGTTATTTTGTTTCAATTTGGTCCTAATTTTTTTAAAACTGAATCAATTTTATCCCTCTATCAAATTTAATTTTTATATAGATTTACAATGGTATTTTTATTATAATTGATATTTTTAACAAAATTAAGTTTATTTAAATGTATATTCTGCATTGAACTTTATTTAAATATTGTTTCAAATATTTATATATCAATAATTTATCGACAAATGTTAGAATTGTTATAATTTTTTTTAAAAATTTTATATTTGAATTTATAAAGTTTTTATTTTTAAAGCAACTCTAATATTTATCTATAAATTATGGATATATAAATATTTAAAATAAAATTTAAATAAATATTAGTGCAAAATATACATTTAAATAAATTTAATTTTGTTAAAAATATCAACTATAATAAAAATACATTGTAAAAATTATATAAAATTTAAATTTGATACAAGATAAAATTGATTCAGTTTTAAAAAAATTGGGACCAAATTGAGACAAAATAAAAAATACAGGGACTACATTGAGACTTTTCACATCCAATATTGACACGTGGCACTGTCACTGCCACATCACACTGTCTCTACCACGTGGCATAATGTCAGATTGACACGTGACAATTTTAATTTTTAAAAAAAAAAATATAAAAAAAATTAAAATTAAATAAAAATTAAAAAAAAGTCAAAAAAAACACGTGCTGACACGTGGCACATAATTAGCACCGTTACTGGTCAACTAACGGAAATGAACCAATTGCAACGAATTTTTGAAAATAGAAACTCAATTAAGTCAAATAAAAATGGAGGACCTAATTGAAATTTTGCTATAAAAATGGATACCTATATAATGATTTAACCTTGTTTTAACTTATTGAAGTTTTTTTTTTCTCTATTATGATTCTTCATCAATTCCTTATTTTCCCTTTCTCCCATTTTAGTCACCACTTATCGTTTTGTTGTCATTGATCTAATTCAACTGTTTGTCTTTAGAAATAGAGGAGGAAATAGAAAACTTCCATTTTGGGTATGATATAGCAATCTCCCATACGCGTACACAAAAATGGTCTCAAAAGGTATAAATCAATTCCCACCACCATTAGATACAAAAATGATTGATGCTATTGCAATCATGCAGAAGACAACTTGTTTGACGAAATGACGAGGAAAGTATTACTTGGTAGAACTTTCAGTAGTCACGGCATTTGGGTTGAGGTTAACTCGTCCTTCACACTTACCTACCTTTATGGACCTTCTGGATGTTGAGTTCTGTATATTAAAATAATACTTTGCCAAGAAAAAAGCTGAATAATAGAATTTATTTATGTATATACAGAACCGTGGAAGTATCACAGCAACTACTTTGATTTCTAGAAAATCTCGGGTTCTTTTCTTTTCAACTTCCAATTCATCAAATAAAAGATATATATATAGATATATTAATATATACTGTTTAAAACCGTTGATGAAGAGAACAGCCATAGTAGAAAACCGCGGTCGCCACCAACTTTGACTCTGTCATAAATTAGTTTACTTAGTTGGTTCATTCTTATTTAAACGGCCAAATCCTTTGTTACAAAATATAAAGATGAAAATGAAGAACGTTAGTTTGATTTTATTGATTTTTGTTTTGGTGGAAGTGATATGGTGTGAAGGGTGTTGGAAGGAAGAGAGAGAAGCTCTTTTGGGTCTAAATGCCCGTTTTGGCTTCCCTTTGTCTTGGCAGTGGGAAGGCACAAATTGTTGTGAATGGGAAGGAGTAGAGTGCAACTCTTCCACAGAGAGAGTGGCCAAGCTTGATCTTCAGCGCCTATGGAGTGTAGCGTTCTTTCCGTCAGATTGGCATTTAAATTACGCTGATCTTGCTGTCTTCAAAGATTTGAAGAGTCTCAACTTGAGCCGTAGTTCTGGGATATTTGATTGTGCAGACAGTGAAGGTTATTCTCTTACACATTCTATTTCTTGATCATTGTTTACTCACTAAAAAGTGAAGTATGAATAATTATTTCCATTTAATTTGAATACTTTGTAGGGTGGGAAAATCTGGAAGTCCTTGACTTGAGTGACAGTAATATAGATAATGTCACCGACATTCTTGTTTGTTTGAATGGCCTTCCATCTCTCAAGTCTCTGTATTTATCATACAACAGTTTCCATGCAACATTCAACGGTAAGGATATTGTTGGGTATTGGGCTCCCTTCCTATGTGGAGAAAAGGCCCAAAATTTGAGAAGCCCATGTCTCACTTAAACCTAGTGGAGAGGAGGCTATAAAATAAAGAGAGAGGCAGAACAATAGAGTCAGAA
>Ga0214543_1008340_pt1 | contig 17043 bp, 10 predicted proteins | sample CNSS2metaG_FD_160094 | JGI IMG/M metagenome (GOLD analysis project Ga0214543, IMG submission 160094) | Root nodule microbial communities from cowpea collected in UCLA plant growth center, Los Angeles, California, USA - CNSS2 | ecosystem: Host-associated > Plants > Roots > Nodule | place: USA... | reverse complement strand
TTATGGGGTGATTACGTATGGGTAATATGCATTCATCTGTAGTTATCTCTTTGATGTGGTTTCAAACCCAAGTGGATTAAAGTTGTATGATTTATTGATGATGACTTGTGTGCATCCAAGTGATGAGTTGTGCTGCATTTTTTGCAATCATGTGTGTTGACTCAATCTTTTTAATGTAATTAAAAGGAGTTTGACAAATAACACTGTAAGTTGGGTATTTTGTTGTTTGATTTTTTTCCTAAATGTGTCATCTGTATTGATTGAAGTTTGTTGTGAATTGTTTCAGGTTGTTGCAGATGTTGCTGCCTCTGTAGAAGAGCTGACCAATCCCTTCGTTAAAGAAGGGTTTGAGGTATACGGATGTCAAAGTAAGGGTACTAAAATAGTTGACTTAATTAAAGCTGTCGAACAACAAGAAAGTGTGCTAGGGGAATTGCAAAAAGAACTTGAAGACTTGAATGCAATGATGATTGAGAGGAAGAACCAGCGCCAGCACCAGCAGGGGAAAATGAATTTTTCTGACTTTGGTGAAGGAAGTGTTGGTCATTCGCAAACACCTAATTCGAACCACCCCACTGGCTGCATTGAATTTGGCAATTCTGGTGACGGGGTCATGTGGAAGAAGTTCATTTTCCAAATCAGGAAACACAAGAATGTGAACAAAGAAACATGTATGTCCGACGAAGGGAGGGTCCTCGGTTGCGTGTTAAGAGTATAGCAATAAGAACTCCTTTTGCAGCATTTAGTGGGAGGAAACGCAATAAGTAGTAGATTTATGTTGTAATTTGGATTTCTATTGGTCACTTTGGTTTTTTTTATGTTTAGACATTGTTGTCGTGATTGATGACAATTTCCTTGTTTGGCTTACTCATTGATTTGTGGAATACTGTGTGGTTTATGTGAAGTGATAGTTGGATGTTGATCATCTTAATTTTGACTGCGTGCAACTAAATTTTATAACAGGTGAACAGCGAATACATATGTGGTCTAAAATTTAGTAATCTTGGTTACCACGCAGATGACAAGTGATTAATTATGTGCAAGATGTTGTTCACAGGTCAACACTTAATATATGATTGATACACATTTAAAATGTTAGAGTGATTAAGTCCAATTTTTTGAACCAGGTCACTACTTAATTGTTCTTGAGTCATCATATAATTTGAATACAGATAACAAAAATATCATGTTGGAGTTGTGGATGAATTATGCCACACGTATTGTTGTTGTTTAATATATTTCATGAACGCAATAAAGGTGTCAAATTTCATTAAGTATGGAGTAGTTATTATCAATTATCACACGCCTACTTTGGTTCAGTTAACTTTCGTAGAATTTATGTTATCACACACCACGAATTTGGAAGGTGTGGAAAATGTTTATTGTAGGTCAGCACTTAATACTTCATTGTTAACCAATTATTATTGTCAGTGTTAGGCATGTATGTTATATTCCAGTTGTACCACAATTTTCCCACAGATTCATCATGGGCAGTAGCCTACATTAAATTTTACTCTATTTGTGTGATTGATTGTAAGTGAGTTTCATACTATAACCTTTTTCATGTATCAGAAATTATGAAGGTGTGCAAAATCTTTGTCGGTGGTCAACACTTATTTGTACATAGATGATCATATAATAAGTTAAACTGACAGTGAAATGGATATGACAGCGATAAAATAAGTTTAATATCATAGATGTAGTAGATCATTCCAACAGTGCCATGAAAATTAAAATCAACATCAGAAACACTCAAGTTAAAAATAAATAACCTAAAAATTGAAGACATTAAACACTCATGAGTTAGGTGAGTGATATATTATCCAGAACAGAAGATTGAACTTTGGAACTCTCCCCAACCTCAACACATGGAATAGTTGTGGATGGAGGAACCATCATCTGCAGTATGTCCTCCACATTAGCCGTGTTAGTAGGCTCCACGTTGGGATGCAAATTGGGTCCCAAATTTGTGTTGTCATTTGCGTTTGGACTGGAATTTTTACTAGGCTGGGCATCAGTTTCCACATTTTGTTTGACAACATAGTTAAGTCGCACCACAGGCATAGAAGTTTGAACTTTTTCTTCAGTTGGATGAGTGATGTCATACTTGAAAACCTACAAATGTCATGAATGGTTATATTTTGACTTAAAGGCACGGTATGAATTAAAAAAATCATATTTCTGTGAAAATGACTTATTTACCTTGACAATGTTCTTAAGTGTGATGTTGAGGTACCCAAAAGGTCTGAATATAGCAACCTATTGAATCAAAATTCATAAAGTTTAATGAGTAATTGTACAAGAAGAGGAAAAGTACATTATTTCATAGTTCACTTACTTCTTTCAACAATAATACAGATCCAACACCAATGTCACTACCAAACTCACGATCTGATAGAACTTTATTGTGTAGGCTTGCCTTGGCTGTATCAGTAGGGTCCTGACAGATTCATTTTACACATGAGCAATAACTAAATAATGGAGTGCACCAAAATCAGTAATTCAAAAATAACCTTAATAGTGATGAGCATGTCCCCCAGGCCGTTTGGTTTGCACTCTTTGACAACACAAGCAACAAAAGGCATTCTATTCATTGATTTCCTGTTTGATAGTGGAGTTATATTTTTAATGTCCCCGTCATCAACTAAACCTGGAAATTATGCGACATAAAGTAATGAAAATTTTATCCTATAAAGTTCAATATAGGATATGGAAATTATTACAAATCACATATTATTAACCAAATTCAGTCACCCCAAACACACGAATTGACTGCTATAGTATGAGTTCAAAGAATTGAGTCAAACCACATTGTTGCAACAAATGCTGCACAGGTCATCACTTACTTGCAAACAGGTCATCACACACAGTGCACAAAACTCATCACCAACAAATCACACATGTTTAACCCCACTTATTACAAATCACATATTATTAACCAAATTCAGTCACCCCAAACACACGAATTGACTGCTATAGTATGAGTTCAAAGAATTGACTCAAACCACATTGTTGCAACAAATGCTGCACAGGTCATCACTTACTTGCACACAAGTCATCACACACAGTGCACAAAACTCATCACCAACATATCAGACATGTTTAACCCCACTTATTACAAATCACATATTATTAACCAAATTCAGTCACCCCAAACACACCAAATTCAGTTACCGCGGGGGAGAAACGAAAGAAAGATCAAATTTTCGACCAAAAAACCACTCGCCATCTACACTACATACCTTGCCGGTGGGAAGAAAAATGGCGACTGTGCGGAGAGAATACGCTTTTTGACTGAGTACGCGGGAGAAGGAGAAAACACAAACGGTTGAACTCCTCCGCAGCAAACGCCCTCCAAATCCGCAAACCCTAACCCTTTCAAGGTTTAGCCGCCACACAGATTTTGCTATCGTCCTTCGCCACAACAACCACTCCAGAAACCGATGCCCTTGCCGGTGACACTACAACCTAGAACTGCGACCACAATAAGGGGTGAAGTCAGAACCATACCAGTGAGCGCGGGGAGAAGGAAACAATGTTAAAATTTTTTACCAACAAACCCTGCGCCATCTACAATGCACACCCTGCCGGTGAGAAGAGCGTTTTCGTGCGGCAACTGTGCGGAGACTGAGTGCGCGGGAGAAGGAGCAAATAGAAACGTTCAACCCACTCTCCAAAAACTGATGTTGACCCGAATACTCACGCCCTAACCCACTCTTCACAAACGGATTCTGACCCGATTATTCAAGCCCAAACCCACTCTCCGCTTTAGCCACGTCTCAAGTAAAATGTTTAAAAAAAATTAATTTTAATTTAAAAAATTAAATCCACCTCTGCATGCCATGTCATGGAGTCACTTATGGAGTCAAAATAAGGGGTCAGCATATCATTTCCCTATATATATATATATACTTTTATGTATAAACTTTTAATTTAAAAAAACGTAAAATAAAATAATAAATTAAATTTCTCTAGAGATGTCTTTTTCTTAAAAAAATTATAACACTAACCTACAAATATAAAATTTTAATATATAATTACGTATATAACTTGTGATGGTGAGTGCTGGATGTTTTATGGTGACTACTGGACCATCACCTCCATGAAAGGCTGACCCTGGTCCAGGTTTTGTCCAATGTGACATTAACAAAATAGTCTGCGCGGAACAAAATACTGACACTAAATTAAAAGGGATTTTTTATGCACCTCCAAAATTTTGAAAAATTTTAAAAATACCTTTTGACTATTTGAGCGAAGTCACGTAGATCATACCCCAAAAATTATTTTCGAATATCGACTTTTGGTGAAGAATATTTTCGGAAGTCAAAATATATAACTGGAAGTCGATTCCCGAAAGTCAAAATATATTATCGAAAGCCAACTTCCGGAAGTCAAAATATATTACTGGAAGTCGACTCCCGAAAGTTAAAATATATAACCGAAAATCAACTTCCGAAAGTCAAAATATATTACCGGAAGTCAACTTCTAGAAGTCAAAATTTTGCCGGTAAAGTAAGTCAACAATTTCATCATCACCTTTACCGACGGATATAGGTCGTCGGTAAAATCAAGAGTATGATCCGTCAACAAATCCGTCGAAAAGTGATCATTACCAACGAAAGAAAATCCGTCGGGAAAAGGTCATCGGTAATAAGGCTTTTTCTTGTAGTGATCTGCTAACAACTCTAGTATCATGGACATTCCCTTATTAACTATTTTGCACAAACATTTGATGTGATAAAATTTGATCAAGAAAGAAATTTTAGAATATTTCTCATACCCTACATATTAACTCTCTTGACCATCTTGCATCAACTAAAAAGAAATCATCAAGATCCTCATTCATATTATGGCTTGACTCTGCACTCGTTTCCCTATCATCCATCATGCCATCGTTGTATTGATGATACCCAATGCATCATTAATCATGTAACACATTAGATTATTATTGGGAATTATTTCATCATTTTCTTGCGACATTACATGTATTTCATCTATTATATTTGATCCTCTTCTCTCCCTATCTGGAAGCCACATGATATATCTTTTTAGAAAATGTTTGATAATCAAGTATTCATATACTAGTTCATGATAATATCACTTGCTAAAGTTGCATTTCAGACATTGACACACTATCTCCCCCATCACACTACTATTAGTAAATGAAAAGTACAAAAATGTGTTCGATCCTTCCATATAAGGAGGTGTAATTGTTGGCATCTCTATCAAAGATTTGTTTATTAAGAATGAAGTTTGTTCAAGTCAAGAAATTGATACATCATTTCAAACCAAGAATAACATCCACATTAAAATATATATTTGTTTTTTAGGTCACATCTAAATCAAATGATAAAGTGTTCAATTACGTGTAGAGATAAAATAATTAAATAACAACATATAAATGCATAACCACAAGTTTTAATAATAACATGATGAAAATAATTTAATATGTGTAAATACGCTTTCAACTTAAATATATTTTCTCAATAAAGGAAAATTAATTTATTGAAAATGAATAAACTCATGTTCAAAATGATGATATTTGACAACCTCAAACCATACACTACTAAAAAAAAGCCATTTAGCCATTGAATTAAAGTGGTCGCGAATTGTGATTGAAATAACCATCTATTCACATCACTCTCAAATTAGTCATTGAAATAGCCACTAAATGGTTTCTTACTGATATTTGTTCATATAGCAACTGAAATAGTGACCGAAAATATTAGTGGCTAAACTTCAGTCGCTAAATCGGTGACTATGAGTTGTAGAATAAATTGTTCGTTTTAGCCTCCAAATTATTCACCGAATAAAATTGTTTATTAGTGACCGAATTTGTTGCATTGACTAAATAATGATCGAATGTGTTTTGGTGGCTAAACATAAATATAATTTCTCACTTACACAGATTTTGATATTTCAGTAGCGATCGAATGTATTTCGATGGCTAAATTAATTTAGGTGTTTATCTCCATTATTTTCAACTTACCCCCAAATTAAAAAACTTTGAGTTTACCTCCAAATCCCATTTCATATTACACTTTCGACACTTGCAGGGTTTGAACCGCATCACCTGCTCACAACTTCCATCACTTGCTGGGTTTGAACCACAAGTTACTTGCTTCTATTTGAACCACAATGCATTGGGTTTCTTTATATTGCTTACACAAGTTTTTTCTCATTTTCAGCACCCTTGTTTTCATTTCTCTATTGCGATTTAATTTATTTTTTGATGTATACATGAAATTGCTTGTTTTTATAATTGCATAACTTTAGCTCGAGGAGATGCCGAAATGGAGTTGTAGAATATAAGTTTTTCCTTAACTATATGGTTTTCATTTGGGTTTAATTATACGAATTTGTCTTCCTTTCATTTCTTCTTATCATTTGGGTCACCAATTTATTGGACCCACACTGATTTAATTAAGAAAAATAAAATAGGTATTTTATTTTTATGTGCTCCCGGTTCATTATGGAATTTAAATATGCAATTGTTGCATCAGGTTTGTTATGGGAGAAAATAGAGTGAGAAACATAGAGACAGAAAGTTGTGAGTGCCTCCAGTGAGAACCCATCAAAGGGAGTGAAGAAGAAATAGAGCAACTAGTTTATCCTGTGCAAGTCTGTGTAGAGAAATTACCTTAAAGAAAATGTTTTATTCATCTTTTTATATATTGAGATTCCCTCTAATGTTAATTTAAATTACCCATTGGGATTTTTATTCATCTTGTTGGTGAAGAGAATAGTGCTTTGTTAATCCTTTGAATTTCCAAGAAAACTTGTGGTGTACCCATTAATTACTATTAGTGGAAGATTTTACTTTACTAGGTCCCGCGAATTTTTCCTCTATATTAAGGTTTTCCCACGTTAAAAATTTTAGTGTGTACTGGTTTTTCCATTCTCTTCTATTTTATGCATTTTATTATTTTGCATATTATTTATTTAGGAAAATTTTAATATGAGTTTTGCTTGCACTTGGTTATTTGTTTGTTTTTTTAGATCTTCCCAACACTTCTCTTCCTTGGCATCGTGAAAAATTGTCACCAATGTGTTTTATATTTCGTTTGGATTACTTATGATATACAACTTTGTTCTCCATCTCTAGGGCTTCTACTTTTGTAATTCAAATAAGTAGCTAGAAAAATAGGTAAATGCTTTTTATATGTGTATTACCTTTCTTTGGTTACTGACATTTCTTGTATATTTCTTTTTTGGAGTAGCAGTTACAGAACAACAAATGCTACCTAGTTTTGCCAATGACAGTAGAGCCAATAAGGTTGGTTGCTACCTAGTTTTGATATTCTGCCCCTGTTTCTTTGGTGATTGGGTTAATATCATTCAGGGAGTATAAAACATAACGTAAGACATTGATATGTTAAATGAAGTTTCAGGCAGCACCAAGGTGGTTAGGGATGCAATCAATTGCAGAGGCAAAGTTGAAGATTGAGCATGCAGTGATGATGATTCTTTAAGATAGGAAAAGGTGTTGCTTCTGTGGAGGGAGTTGAAACAAAACTGTGGTAGGTATGTAAACATTTTTCATTTTCATTCGAACAAAAAGTGCTCATTTATGCCACCACTTTTTCCAGCTCATTATGTCATTATGTGGTGATATGAAAAAAATACTTTCAATTTGTTAGAATTCTAGACGTATGGAGGGGTTTACAATTGAAAATATTGAGGTCATGTTACAAGAATCTTCAAATATTCATGGCAATACCTGTAAAAATATCTAGCCATGTAACACTTTTCACTTAATTAGGACAAGAGAAATGATATAATGACTACTATTTCTTACCACTTCTCTTACCACATTACGTGTCATTTGTTACTGAATTTTAATTTATTTTTTTCCTTAACTTAAAAGCTACAGAGGAAAGTAAAAAACCACTCGCGCGTGGTGCCAAACACTCACACTCTCTTACCATTACACCATTCTTTCAAACAAAACCCACTTCCTCTCCACCCTAAGAAATTCCCAAACCACAGAAGCTTCCATTGAAGAACCCCAGCCCCATTCTTTTCCACCCAGTAAGGCTTGTGTTAGGCATTGTCGAAGGTGGTATTTTCGGGCTCCGCTCTCTTCTCCTCGGAAGCCCACAACAATTGCGAAACTCCGTCCTCCCTTTCATTTTCGGTAGGCGTCGTCGAGAATGAAAATCAGGTATGAATTTTGTAACCCTTCCATTTTCTTTCTTCGTTTCCACCCATGAAAAATCAATATTCATCTTCTCCTTTCATCTTGACTTCCACATTTGTGCTTGGTCACCACAGATTAGGGGTTTTGTATGCTTTCTATTTGAATTTGAAAGGAATCCCATTAGTGAAAAAGATTAATTATTTCTCTATTTTCCCTTAGGATTTTTACTCATTGATTGATTGCAAATAAATGGTCATTGTGTGAATTTTATGGTTTTAAGATAGATAAATTGTGATTTTTTGCGTCTTCATTCATGGATTGTAAGAAATGAGTCATTCCTTGGTTTTTAGGTTTTTTAGCATTTCGAATTTTTGAGTTGTGGTTTTAAGCATTTATTATCATTTGTGATTGTGTGGTGTTTTGGGAAGTTTCGTATGGTTGTGTATGCATATTTAATAGCACTATCGTTGTGGTTAAGTCAAACGGTAATAATTGAATGCGGTGTTGGCTGTTATGTTATTTGAATACTTGTGTTATGTTAATTGTTTACCTTAATTAACTATTTTGGACATCGAAGCATTATATTTGAAACCAGTTTCATTACAATGATTTTTATCTTCATAGTTTATAGGAGTTTTTGCGTTAAAGTTGTTGCAGGTCCTTATAGATGGGCAATGTATATATTTTGAAATTGAAATATATAAATGGTATACCATTGTGACTAAACATAAGGCATTTGTATGCAGACAAACAATCCTTCTTATCATTTCGGTGCCTATTTCGTTCATGAAGATGAAGAAGGCCGAAAAAGAAATGAAGACAGTGAGCAATTGGAGGAAAGCAATATATATGCGCGAATGAAGCATCAACCACGCTGACACTACAAAAGTCGTTGTATTCGAACTCCATTTGCGAGTTATGGTAGGAGGAAGTTGCTTAATTAATTGGAAACTTTTTTGAAATGTTTAATTGTTAGAACTCTTTATATGTTATAACTCTTTATATGTTAGAAGGAAGTTTAAGAGTTATATTATTTGACTAAGTTATGACCTTTGTAGGTATGAACATGATGTGTTTGTATGTGAGATTCACATGTTCTTAGTAAATAAGTTGTTGAGATGTATGCTTAAGTTGTGGTATTTGTCAGGGAGAGAATTTTGTTTCCCCCTACACTTTTGAAAGTTGTAATTGTTGTTATTGGGTTGCAAGATAATTTCAAAATGGAGGAGGGAAGTTTTTCCCCAAATGCTCTTATATTTGCTTTAGAAGAACTGAAATGAAGTGTGTTATATGTTAGCACAGATGGGGTTCACCATGTGAGATAGGGAATTTTGTTTGCACCTGCACTTTTGAGATGTCTCAATTGTTTTTTTCGTGCAAAATTCATGTATGGGTTACAACTTAATTGGCTTGGGTTGCAAGTTAAATTAAAAAAATGTGCTAGGGAAGTTTTTCTAAAAATGCACTCATACTTGGTTTAAGAGAATTATAATGGTGTGTTATGTTTATACAGTTGGGGTCCACAATGTTAGAGAGAGAATTTTGTTTCCCCATGCACTTTCCAAATGTTTTTTTTTTGTGCAAAAAGTCAACTATGGGTAACAACTTAAATGGTTATGTGTTCCAATAATGCACTTATACTTGGTTTAGAAGAACTGGGATGTGGTGTGTTATGTTTGTGCGCAACAAGAGTCCACCATGTTAGAGAGGGAATTATGTTTCCCCCTGCACTTTCCAAATGTATAAAAAAAATTCGTGCAAAAAGTAAATTATGGATAACAACTTAAAAGGTATTGGGTTACAAGTTAAATTCCAAAATGTGCTTGAGAAGTTTTTTCATAAGTGCACTTATACTTGGTTTAAAAGAACTAAGATGAGGTATGTTATGTTTGTGCACAACTAGGGTTCACTATGTTAGAGAGGAAATTATGTTTCCCCCTACACTTTCCAAATGTATAAAAAAAATTCGTGTAAAAAGTGAATTGTGAGTAACAACTTAAATGGTTTTGGGTTGCAAGTTAAATTCAAAATTGTGTCAGGGAAGTTTTTCCAGAAATGCACTTATACTTTGTTTAGAAGAACTGGGATTAAGTGTGTTATGTATGTGCATAGCAGGGATCCACCATTTCAAAGAGGGAATTATGTTTCCCCCTGCACTTTCCAAATGTATAAAAAAATAATTCGTGCAAAAAGTCAATTGTGGGTAATAACATAATTGGTATTGGGTTACAAGTTAAATTCAAAAATGTGCCTGGAAAGTTTTTTCATAAGTGCACTTATACTTGGTTTAAAAGAACTAAGATGTGGAATGTTATGTCTGTGCACAACTAGGATCCACTATGTTAGAGAGGAAATTATGTTTCCCCCTACACTTTTCAAATGTATAAAAAAAATTGTGCAAAAAGTCAATTGTGGGTATGCACACCTGAGGTCCACATGTCAGAGAGGGAATTTCGTTTCCCCTACACTTTCAAAATGTATAATTTTTTTTGTCGAAAAATTCATCTCTTGGTAACAACTTAGTTGATTTTGTGTTACAAGTTAAATTCATAAACAAGACAGGTTCACAAATACAATTATAGTTGGTTTAGGTCCCACCCTCATACTTCCTGTTGCACTTTCCAAATTTGTTTTATTTTGTGCAAAAAATTCTTCATGAGTTACAACTTAATTGGTCTTGAGTTGCATGTTAATTTTCAAAAATTGTCGGCCATATTAGTATAGAACAATTGTTAGCCATGTCTTTTTCAAAGCCACAAATAGAGATAAAGTTGCAGTACTAAAATAGTTTCCTCCTCCATTTGCAAAACACATTTCATCATGGAATGAAAGGCACACCAACAAATAAATTAAAATAATATTTTCCAAAAGGTGGAGAAGGTCTTAAGCGGACACACAAATAAAATACACTAGAAATCTTGAAACATTATTGAAAAATGATGACTCATGACCAACAAAGCTTTAAACTTCAAAGGTTGCAACATCAAAGGTGGCATCATCATAGGCAAGTGCATTAGATGTTCCAGCTCTTGAGCTTCCAACAACCGAAAAACCAAAACCAGAAGAGAATGTAGCAACAGATGTGTCGCTAACAGATGTTCCTGTATAGAAATGCTATCGAATGTTTAGTCACAATGGTATACCATTTATATGTTTAAATTTAAAAATATATACACTGCCCATCTGCATGGACCGACAACAACTTTAATGCAAAAATTCCCATAAACTATGGAGATGGATTGTAATGAAAATGGTTTCAAATATAATGTTTCGATGTCCAAAATAGTTAATTAAGGTAAACAATTAACATAACACAAGTATTCAAATAACATAACAGCCAACACCACATCCAATTATTACCGTTTGACTTAACCACAACGATAGTGCCATTAAATATGCATACACAACCATATGGAACTTCCTCAAACACCACACAATCACAAATGATAAAAAATGCTTAAAACCACAACTCAAAAATTCGAAATGCTAAAAAACCTAAAAACCAAGGAATAACTCATTTCTTTGCAATCCATGAATGAAGACGCAAAAAATCACAATTTATCTATCTTAAAACCATAAAATTCACACAATGACCATTTATTTGCAATCAATCAATGGGTAAAAATCCTAAGGGAAAATAGAGAAATAATTAATTTTTTTCACTAATGGGATTCCTTTCAAATTCAAATAGAAAGCGTACAAAACCCCTAATCTATGTTGACCAAGCACAAATGTGGAAGTCAAGATGAAAAGAGAAGATGAATATTGATTTTTCGTGGGTGGAAACGAAGAAAGAAAATGGAAGGGTTACAAAATGCATACCTGATTTTCATTCTCGACGATGCCTACCGAAAATGAAAGGGAGGACAAAGTTTTGCAATTGTTGTGGGGTTCCGAGGAGAAGAGAGCCGAGCCCGAAAATGCCACCTTCGACAATGCCTAACACAAGCCTTAGTGGGTGGAAAGAATGGGGCTGGGGTTCTTCAATGGAAGCTTCTGTGGTTTGGGAATTTTTTAGGGTGGAGAGGAAATGGGTTCTGTTTGAAAGAATGGTGTAATGGTAAAAGAGTGTGAGTGTTTGGCACCACACGCGAGTGGTTTTTCACTTTCCCATGCAACTTTTAAGTTAAGAAAAATAACAAATTAAAATTCAATAACAAATGACACATAATGTGATAAAAGAAGTGGTAAGAAATAGTAGTCATTGTATCATTTCTCTTGAGATAAATAAGGAACTTCCTTACTGTACAAACAGACTCAACTCGTTCACCACACATATATATATATATATATGTATATATATATGTATATATGTATATATATGTATATATACATATATATATATGTATATATATATATATATATATATATATATATATATATATATATATATATATATATATATATATATATATATATATATATATATATATATATGTATATATATAATAGGATTGTATCCCTCGTGCCTCTTCACACTAGTTGCTTTAAATTGTTATTGAGGCATTGTAATCCTAATAAAAAAATTTATGTTTTTCTACGTTCTGAGGTGGTTGCTTATTCTTAGATCCTCTATTATAAAGATGTTAAACAACATGATTTACACAACTTTAGTCGTATATCAAATACTTTTTTAAATGACCATGATGAAATGCGCACCTAAAAATTTCTCCCAATATTGCAGTTTTTTTCTATATGAAATTCAAAAGTTTTAGTTTCTTTCTTATTTTTAATCGGTGTTTGTACCATTTAAAATATTTTGTTTATATTATATCTTCAAGATTTAAAAGCTAACTCCATTATATTTATTTACTCCTCTAATACCAATCAAGCTTCAATGTATCATAAAATAGAGAAAATGCGTGAAACTATTCAGAAATGGTGAATTGAAAGTTAAGGACAAGATATTTGAAGAAAAAATGATGCAGTTAATACAAGATAATGAACAACAGAAGGAATACATTCGTCAACAAGAATAGCATATGAAACTTGTTTTACAACACATTTAGTTGAAGAATCTTATGTGAGACTCTTTTGATCCTCCTAGCAATGGAGATAATGTAATAGATAATTTTGGTGATAGTAGTACACATGAACATTAGTTAGGTTTAATTATATGATGACTTTTAGATGTGTAGCTTTTTAGAACTATTTTCATTTTGGTTTTATGTTCGATGATATATTACACAACTTTTATTAGATTATATATTAGAGTTTATTGTTATTTAGTATAATTAAAAATGTAACATTTATAAATAATTAGAAAATTTAATATAAATAAATTGATTTAGTCACTGATTTAGCCACCGATTTAGTCACTAATATAACCACCGATTTAGTCACTGATTAGCGACCGAATTCGCCACCAAAAGTGTAGTTACTAAATTGGTTTTCAATATTTCAAGGTGACCAAATTTATAGTAATCAATTAGCGACTGAAATTTCGATGGCTATTTAACCACTTATTTTAAAATCCGTTGTTAACTGTTTTGACATTAGGATTTTCGCCACTATTTATTTTTGGTGACTAAGGATGTTAGTCACCAATTTTAACTATTTAGTCACAGATTTCGTCGGTGACTAAAATATTTTTTTGTTTTTTTTCTAGTGATATCTTACACCAAATTAATTAATAAATATTGAACGTCAAACATCATAAAACCATAATTAAATAAATAATAATATCATCATAAATAGTAAAATGACACTTAAAAATTCTTAAATGTCAGAAGATATACTACGTATGTGAACGTGATGCTTTTATGAGGCTAAGTTGGTCCCTCATCTATGGTGCAGCTATGGATCTATATTATCAAATAAAACAGATCGGACTCCAACTGTAAGATAGTTTATATATGCAGAAATCCATTTGACATTTTTGTTTCACTTTGGATCTTCGCCAATAAAATTAACCTACACTCTATGAATCAATTAACAATCGAGGAAACTTTAGAAAAGTACTGCAAGGAATAGTTGGGTTTGGTCCGACTTAGGAACATATGTTAGGTTACTGGAAAGAGAGCATAGCAAACCCTAACAAGGTTCTGTTCTTGAAGTATATGAAGTACTCAAAAATGAATTAATTGTAATTTTCATTGAAAATTATTTTAAAAAATTTTTGAAAGCAAAATATTCTCTCTATAAGGCTAAGTAATCCACTTCAATTACTAAGTCTGGGATGCAAGTTCAATATCAGCTAGAAACTTATAATATTAGTATATTCGTATATTCAGCTAGAAGAAACTCATTAATCTTATAGTTCAGACATTAATATTGTGAAACTAAGTAACATAATTAAGTAAGATAATTGGAGAACGAATCAAACTAATTATTACGACGTCACTATAACATATATATATATATATATATATATATATATATATATATATATTTTTATTTGTGCTACGTTAAATATATTTTTTAATTTTAATGAAGATATTATATATTTTATTTTTTTTATTATTATCAAATATTATATATTATAATGATATATTAAGTTTTATTTTTTTTATGAAATATTGTATTTTATATATCGAACAAGTTCTTGTAAATTAATATAAAAAATAAAAAAAAAAATTCTTTAAGCTAATTTTCATCAAATATCTTTTATGCATGTTTTTTTCTTCTCGTGACTTGTATATCTAACCTGATGTGTGTAAATCTCAGTGCCATATGTCTGTTGTCCTTTTTTTTCAACTATAGGTTGAGTGGATGCTTTTATGAGGCTAAGTTGGTCCCTCATCTATGGCGCAGCTATGGATCTATATCATCAAATACAACAGATCAAGACTCTAACATCGTACATCATAACTTTTCAAAGTTTACCTCTGTGAGGGTTTCTTTTCTATTTTTACTTTGTTCATGTGTACTTACACGTAAATATTGTAGATACTGCAGGCAAAAAAAGCAGAAATCATGGATGTGCGCAAACAAAAAGCGCTTGATCACTTTGAAGTGATTAAGTAAATGAGCCAAAAGCATGGGAATACGCTAACATCTCTCCTCAAATTCACAATACAGTTAAAGGCATCGAGAGTTTGTCAAAAAAAAAAATGAAAGCATAAAATAGAGTACGATTTAGTAAATATATATATATATATATATATATATATATATATATATAATCTGTAAAGTCGAAGGAACAAATGGTAAAAATATAGTGCCAAGTTGAAGATGATGACAAGTAAAATGATAATCTGTTTTAAAATGCTTGGTTCACTCTTGAAAAATAGTTGTGAGTAATATGAATAGCACTTTTATTGTTATAATCTAAAGGTGTAGGATTTTTCAAATAGATACATATCTACAAGTAACTAAAGTAGCCAAATAATCTTACAAGTAGTCAAAGTCATAGTGTGATACTAAGCTTCTATGGACAATTGAGATGTAACATCCTGTTTCTTACTCTTTCATGATATAAGTGAATCAACATGAAAAATACATCACCAATAATGGATTTTTAATCATTAGGATCATCATTCAAATCCGCATCACAATAGGCACACAAGTCTAAAGACAATGTAGAACAAAGCAAAAGAGATTGAAATTGAGTGTCCAGAAGATACTTGATAATACGAAGAATAGCACCCTAATGAACTATTCTGGGAGCTGAAACAAACTGATTAACAACATGAACAACATGTGCAGTGTCTGCACGAGTCAGAGTAAGATAAACCAAACTCCAATAATAGTTCGATGTAAAGTAGAATCAGTTAAAGGAATATCATCTGATGGGGAATATCGTACACTTATCTAGGAGTATCAACAATCTTATTGTCCGTAAGCTGAGTACGCTCAAATAGGTCAACAATATACTTGGACTAAGACAGAAGATAACCTTTAGAAGAAGAAACAACCTCAATACCCAAAAAATAACGTAGTACACCTAAATCTTTCATAGCAAAATGATGAGATAATGCAATATTTAAGGATGTAATTCCCTCAAAATCAACACCAATAATAATTATATTATCAACATATAAGAATAACAAAATATGTCATGCTGGTTTTCCTGAAAAATAATGCAGAATCATGATGACTATCAACAAAACCAAGAGAGGCCATTATTGTAGAAAACTTCTAAAACCAAGCACAAAGTGTTAAGACCAATGAGGGCTTTCTGAAGTTTGCAAACTTCACCAGATTTGTGAGAGACACTTGGGGGTGGAATCATGTAGACTTCCTCATGTAGATTCCCATTCAAAAAGACATTCTTCGCATCCATTTGAAAAATATCCATTGAAAAATAGAAGCGACAACAATCAACGTATGAACAACAGTCATTTTTGCCATAATTCTAACTTTATACCTTTTAACTGAGTCATTTGATTTTGTCTTTATTTTTTATACCCAACAAAATCCAATAGGACGTTTTGCTTACGGTAGTGAACTATATCCCATGTATAAGTCTAATGTAGAGTAGTAAGTTCTTCAACCATAACATTTTGCCAAAGTGGGTCATAAACATTCTCTCTACAATAAAAACAGCAAATGAACCGTAATAAGAGAAATAAACAAAATATGTCGCTAATCAGTTGATAAATGTTGTTATTCTGTCGGTAATGGATATGTTGGTAAAGTGTTCAATTACGTGTAGAAATAAAATAATTAAATAACAATATATGAATGCATAATCACAAATTTTAATGATAACATAATGAAAATAATTTAATATGCGTAAATATAATTTCAACTTAAATATATTTTCTCAATAAAGGAAAATTAATTTATCGAAAATAAATAAACTCATGTTCAAAATGTTGATATTTAATAACCTCAAACCATATCTTACGCCAAATTAATTAATAAATATTGAACGTCAAACATCAGAAAGCCATAATTGAATAAATAATAATATCATCATAAATAGTAAAATAATGTCACTCAAATATTTGAAGATATAT
>Ga0214543_1008334_pt1 | contig 17055 bp, 9 predicted proteins | sample CNSS2metaG_FD_160094 | JGI IMG/M metagenome (GOLD analysis project Ga0214543, IMG submission 160094) | Root nodule microbial communities from cowpea collected in UCLA plant growth center, Los Angeles, California, USA - CNSS2 | ecosystem: Host-associated > Plants > Roots > Nodule | place: USA... | reverse complement strand
ATAAATAAAAATTTTTATAATTATAATTATATATTAATATATATATATATATATATATATATATATATATATATATATATTATGATTATAACATATACAAAATAATAGTGATAAAACAATATTATTATTATTGATTAAAAAATAAAAAAAAAAGTTGGATAAAATAATAAAACTTGAAAATCAAATTAGAATGTAAATCTACAACAAACTAGCAAACTAAAAGAACTTGAAAATACAATCAAATTAGAATTTAACCAGACAATCATTATAGTGAGCCCTATAAATAATGGCATGGGCGAAAGTTAAATGAGAGAAAGATAGGCCCAGAAAAAAACAAGGGAGCGAGTGACTGCACAATTAAAAGAGGGAAGAGCAAAAAGAAAAATAACAGTGAAGGGTAAAACAATATATAAAAGGATATTTAATAACTTTTTATCCAACTTAAGTATGTCTTTTACAGTAGTTATTTTCTATGCACTTTTTAAATATATATTTATCTCCAGCTATGAAGTGCACTAGTGTTGTTTATTTTAATTTATATTCACCTCTCTGATAACGGCGTGTTTATTTATTCATTGTTACCTTTAGTTATGTTCGGGTTATATTTATTTAATTATATTTATTTTTAATTACATAATAATTCTATTTATTTATTTATATTTATTTCGAATTATACATTAATCTTATTTATTTATTTATTTATATAATCATATGATTTGGTGTCAAACATTTATTATTTATAGGGAATAAATATAATAATAACTACTGTAAAACGATAAAATTTTGTGGTAAATAAAGATTTGATTATTGTAGTTGGAATTATGATCTTAAGGATTTAAATGAGCAAGTTTTACACAAGATGAGATGTTCTTAGGTGATTTTGTTGGCTATGGTAGAACTAATTTATATTGTATGATAAAGTATGATAAAAATCAAGTTCATACATTTGAAAGAGTTTATTTTATTTTATTTGGATATGATGTAATTTGATTTGATATTTGTCTCACTTGTCTGTTTTTGTTGTTTGTGTATAAAAATGAAATTTTGAAAAACTCACGTTAAAGATAAAAGTACCAAATGTTTCAAATTTGTTCGCAACAGAAATTATCGCTATTTTTCCTGCAACAAATTGACAGACTAGTGTGGTTAATAATTCTATAAGAACAACTTTCTCGACTCTTACATTTGTGATCGCCCTAGATGCCTCCACTCTATTTGGAGAGACCAATAGTGATCTCTTTTTGCATGTTGCCAACTATTCACGTCAGTCCTCTCATTAACCTTTTTTCACCAGCTACTTGAAGAATGTAAAAGTATTATTATAAAGAATGAAATGTAAATAAATAACATTCCTTCTCTTCTTAGTTATAGAAATATAAATAACATTCCATCAACTATCCACGTCAATCCTCTCATTAACCTTTTTCCACCAACTACTTGAAGAATAGTAAAAGTATTATTAGATAAAAAAGGAATTGTAAATAAATAGCTTTACTTCTCATCCTAGTGTTATAAAAATGTGAGATGTAAAATATATGAAGTAAAATATAAGATGTGGAAAGTAATGTAAAATATATACAGTTGTTGTAAATTATTTGGTGTAAAATGTCGAAAGATATAGATATATATGAAATTATGTTCTTAAGACTACATATATCTTTTATGAAAATATGAGTATGATATAATAATAATGGCTAAATTACTTATGCATAAAGGATGTCACATAAAATGTGAATATAATCAGGATAGATCAAGTATTGTTAGCAAATATCAAAGTAGTTAGAATATCTTTATACATAGATAAATTGATTGTTGACTTATAAAGCAATTTTAATTCAAGATATTATTTGCTTTATGAAATCCTTCGATTTAGATTTAATTATGTAGAAATATTTCAATTATCAATACAGGTCGTCAATTTAATCAACAAAGCACAACAAATCACAAATGATAATACCAAAGAAAATAATAAAGAAGTTGAAACAAAATGCATCAAACGAGGTCTTATAGTCGTGTGATAAGTTTAATTTGGATATTCTAATATAATCAAACTTTTATCATATCATCAATTTTTTTTGAATCTTCTAGTAAGTGTACCAGAAATATATCAAAGTAAAAACATTTAATCACAAATTATTTTTTTTTATGTTTGAGGAGGATTTATAAACCTTATTCAATTCTCCTCGTGTCCTCATAAAATATTTCACTAGAAGATGGACTAAGTCCAATATTCATCTAATCTTTCATCACTATTCGATAATCAATAGTTTATTAATTTGATGATTTTTATTTGCAAGACTAAACATGTTAGATAAATAACTACATATATACCTTCATTATCATATAGTGTTTGAATAACTATAATTTCATAATTCTACCGAATCACAAGAATGATGATGATTTTGACATGAATTATCCGAGCTCTCAATAACTTTTCAAGTGATTCTCTAATAGTTATTTAAAATCATTAAAATTTTAGTTTGATTTAGTTAATGATCCATTTTATGCTTTAAAATTTAAGCCAACAAGTTTGTGATTTCTTCTTTATATTATGTTATTCAATTTTTTTATTTTTACTTAATGTAGGACTTAGACTCATATTTAAAATTTCAAGATTAATTTACTCCTACTATTAGTTCTTGTGTGTTAAAAGTTTATTGATATAGATTAACGAGGCTCGGGAAAATCTCACTTCAGTTTTGTGTTTCTTTCATACGTGCTCACTATAAAAAGTAAATGATGGATTTAACATGTTCAGAAAGGACTCCTTTCAAATGATTTTGAATTTTGTAGACAGTTAGTTCAGTGCACCAATATAGAATCTTGCATATTTATGTTAGGGTGAGTGGTTAAATCAACTATCTAATGTACTTCCTTAAAAAAAAAACAATTTTTAATTAAAAATAAAGAAAAATTTATTCATTTTAATTAGCCAAATTAATTCATAAAAACTTATTTAAGATAATGGGTGTAGAAATAGTCATCCCGTTAGAAGAAAGTCAAATGCAGGGGACAAATAGTCATCCCATATATTGAAGTTATATGAATCATATCTGTGTAACAAACATTTGACTAAGGCTTTTGGCTACATTAATCTTTCATTAGCATATACCTAATCCTAGAAACGGTCTCAAAAATAAAATGGGAAAGTGGTGAGGACCATGTTAACATACAAAATCAGTAACAATGTGTGTATAGTTGTTGAGAACTTAACCAGTGTTCCTCATACCAGCAGCAATGCCATTTATGGTGATGAGCAAGGCATCTCTGGCTTTAAGGTTGTCATCATCACTCCTTAGCCTCTTGAGAATCTCTACCTGCAACATGTTCAAGGGATTGAGGAAGGGAAGCCTACTCTCAATCAGTTTCCTCAAGCTCCTATTATTCTGCTGAGGTTTGTCATGCCCACTAACAGCTAACACAAACTTGCGAGTTTGGACGAGCTCATCCCTCAGTTGACCTCCAATTTCTTGTCTCTTCTCTGAGACAAGAACTTCATCATAGTGCTTGGCAATAGGAATGTCTGCTTTTCCCAGAACCATCTCAATCAAGTCTATGGTGCTTTGAAAGAAAGGCCACTCTTTGTACATGGCCTTTAGCTCTTCAGTTTGTCCTTTATCACAAGGACCTTTCAACCCTGCTCCAACTCCAAGCCAAGCTGGAAGAACAAACCTCGTTTGAGTCCATGCAAACACCCAGGGAATGGCACGGAGGTGTCCAATTCCGATAGTGCTCTTTCGCCTTGCGGGGCGGCTACCGATGTTGAGGAACCCAAGCTCTGATTGAGGTGTGGCTTCATGGAAGTATGACAGAAATTCTGGATTTTCATACACTACACTGCGGTAACATTGGCAACTCAGCTTTGAAATCTCTTCCATCAGATTGCGCCACTTTTCTTCACGTGGCGGGAGAGGAGGACGCAGGGTGGCAAGTAACACAGCTGTTGTGTAGATCTCAAGTTGCCTAATAGCTGTATGTGGCAAGCCAAACTTGGCCTGCACCATCTCTCCTTGCTCTGTTGTGCGAAGGGTTCCCTACAGTGTAGCATGCAGCACATTAGTATCACAGGTTTCAGAACAGTGCTTGTTGTAGCTCTGCTTTCAAATGTCTCTGCAAATTGAAATTTTGACAAACCAGAGACTAGATGGAAACATGATACAGAATTTAGTTCGCAGTTAAACAAAATGACTTCAAGTGAAAACAAATTTCATGTGCTATTCCAGGCTCTAGAATTTTTGGCTTAACTATGTTTCAAACCTGACAATTTCATGGTGTACGAAACTCAAAAATTAATAAAATGAACAGACCAAGAATCCCATGTTAACCTTCACCCTTCTAGCAATTCAACAGTCCACATTACCTCATCTATGACAATGAGAAATGTACATTAAGTTTAACTATAAACTTCTTGTATAAGTATCTGTGGGAGAAGAAAATAATAAGATAAAGTAAACTGAGTTTTTCCTGTTAAAAGCTAAAATAAACAAATGAATTTGATTTTCAAAAGAGCTATTTCATCCAAGTTCTCTAAAAAATTGAGGTGCATAAGTTGATTTAACTTTACAGGAGAAACTTAATTCACTTTATTACTTTCTTCATAGAAAAATTCATTGAAACATGGCCTATCACCTCCATACTAGGATAATGCTTGATTCTGGAAATTGTGTCATAAGATAACCTTTTGTTTAAGTAACTAATTACATAATTTTTGAGATATTTAAACACAAAATTTCAATGGCTTTAATTTTAAACTATTTATTTTTCTCAAGTGTTTTGTTTGAAGCCAATTTAAATTTATTAAATTTTAAACTTTTTATTAAGGATTCAATTACCCCTAATTGCAAAATTTTTATAATAAAATTACTTTTTTTCTCAATCAATTTCAGTTGAGGTTATTTCAGTTAATGGACACAATTATTTTTATTAGCATTAATTAATATATTAGGAAAAAAATTGATCAACTTTGAAAACAAAATATAAGTAACAACAATAGAAAAACAATTTTTGCATACATAAAAGAATAACTACAACAAACTTCATCCAATAAGTTACTGGCATTCTTAATGACTAGCGTAACACAGGCGCTTTCGCGCCTGTTTGTATGTATTTTTTAAATATGCATGATATTATATTAGTAGGCGATAATATTATAATGTTATTAAGTTAATATATATTAAAATTATATTTATTAAAAATAAAGTGAAATATATCATAACAAATAAAAGAACAATCATTGATAAATAAAGAAGAAGAGAGACATCTTATTTTATAAAAAGTTTGTAAAAGTAACGATCAATTTTTAAAAATTTAATAAATTATTATATTTAAAGGGTAAAATCGGTATTTTGAAAAGTGGACACAAAAAAGAGAATTCCCTTTATATATTGTTATAGATAAGGATCAAGAAATAATCTTAATCTACAATAGAAAATATATAATCTTAACAATGTCAACAAAAATATAATCACTTTATGAACATCGATTAAAAAAAATTAACTACAAAAACAATTTCATTGACATCTAATGTTTGATATTAATAAAAAAAATTAATATTTAAAACTAAATATACAAAAAATAAATAAAATTTGTTGATAACAACCAAAAAAATAATCATGACTAACTATAACTTAAAAGAAAGCTGCCAACATTAATTGAGTAAAGGAAAATATTATTTTGACACCACTTGCTATATTTATACAAGAGAACCAACTTTTAGGAATATTTTGATTATTGAAAAATGTTAACTTTTGTATTTGTAAAATAAAAATAAAAAATTGAAGGATAAGATAATAATTGTAAAAATTTGTTGAATCTCACAATAATACTACTCTTTGGGAAAATGATGTTGAGCCGGCAATACCCGACCTTTGTCGAGTGGGTAACATTTAAAGTTAAGTCGAAGAGGTCTAGAACCCATAAAAGAATATGAAAATAAAAAATATATTCGAGAGATAAAGTTTGAGAAATTTTAAATTTTTTAAAATTATTTATACAAATAACATATTTTATCATAAAATATTTTAAACATTTTATAAAAATAAATTACCATCTAAAAATTATTTATTGAAACATTATAAATTCACGTTATCCAGTTCTAAGTTTTTAAAGGGAAAGTTCAAACTAGTAAGGTTACGTTATAAAACCCACCATCACAGAGCCGGGTGGTTGAGACTGAATGGCCATATATGTTGGGCCACCACCGCGGCCAATACTCCCCCCACGGCCATGAAAGAGAGTAACCTTTATACCATACTCCTTGCATGCAGCCACAACATCTTCTTGAGCTTTGTAAAGTTCCCAAGCAGCAGTGAAGCGCCCGGCATCTTTACCAGAATCAGAATACCCAACCATAACCTGCATAGACAAATTTATAATACCATACAGGAATTCACATCACAGCTACAGTACTACAACATAAATGGAATGAATATGGGGTTAGAAAGTACCTCTTGATGCCCATTATGGTTTTTAATGATGTGTTGTCGGTACCAATCTATTGACAGGAGCTTTCTGATAACTGAACCAGCTCCTCTCAGGTCCTTTACAGTTTCAAATAGAGGAACCACCCGCAGCCTATGTTGGACACATTTGTTAGTAAAATTAAAAGCCCTTGACAATTTACAAGCACATTTTTTCATATCAAAACCCTTGTAATTAGGTAAAAGGTTTTTAAAATGTGGTTACAGTTGCAACTTTTCCGCTGAACACAAGTGGTTATGGTCTGTTTTCTGAAAACTACGACACACATTTCATTTCCACACTTACGTTCCACCTGGACAAGCTCTTCCTAACTCTCCACTGACAGCAAGTCGTGCATCCTTCTGCAAAAGCTCTACTGCAAGAACATCACTGGCCTGATAATCAGATGCAAACAAAAATGGCAACGAAAACATATTAGACATCTAAGTATTCAATATCAGATACAAAGAATATAGAAACAGAGGATTTTTTTTTTTTTTTCATGCAAAATCAAACACTAAGAAAGAAGGGGCAAAAGAAAAGTACAAGACACTGTTTGTGAGGAGTTTGGCAACGGAATTCGTAATACACAAAGTGTTTCAAAAATTCGATTAGCATGTTTTGCAGTGATAATTTGTAGGTACAAGAATAGTTAATAATACATTTGAGGCCATAGAGATCACATAGGCACCAAATGAATCGCTTCCTAACTCAGCAGCAGTTCGGAACGTGTCCAAGACTTCTCTAACATCTGGAGCAACCTACAAAGAATAGATTAAGGGGCCAATTAAAAACAGAAACTCCGGAGAACAGAATGAAGAAAAAAATCAGTGTATAACATTCTAACCGTCCTACTTGATACACATAACATACAAAACTGGCATTTGGTATAACATTCTAACAATCTCACCTCTATACTAGGGGGAACCAGTGGTCTTTTCCCTTTCAGCTCTTTAGTTAAGAAGTTCAGTTTCTTTTCTTCATCCCACTCACTGTATGTACCCAAGTCCAAATAACTTGTAACTGCATCAAGCGTTTCAGCATGCCTGCCAGATTCCTGTCACACTGATAATTTCAGGCCACAACTTACTATCCAATCAATAATGAACGAAAAAACTTTGAAGCCTTACCTGGCGCAAGTCAAGCTTCATTAACACCATGCCAAAAGTAGTGACTCTTCGAATCAGATCAGTAAGTCGACCATCGGCTAGCACCCCAGATCCACATGATTGCTGAAGAAATATAGAGGTAAATGATAATTATGCTAAACTTAGAGGGTAAAAGGTATGAAAAAGAAAAAGTACCAAAGATTCATAGCAAAGGAGCAAAGGTTCCAAGAGCTGATCTGTTGTTTCATAATAATTCATAGGATTTTGTTCACATGGACCATTCTCGAGAAGAAGCTCCAACCGTCTACGAGTTCTCAAAAGCTAAACACATGGAACAGATGATGCACACTATTACTAAGTAATAGGACAGCATATAAAACCAGCACATTCAATAAAAATGTATATATGAACTAGTCTTAATGGCACACCAGATACCATTCCTTCATGGACATTATTCAAACAAAACTAGAAAAATTATATTTTTAACATGCATATACAGACGTATATGATGTTGTCTATATAAGAATCTTTGTCATGAAAGAGCATGGAATAATGCAAATAAGGCTTGATCTGAAGATAAGTGCACTTAACCGTCTTTGACCACAAGCAATACGATTTTCAAAATATCCACAACAACTCCTAATAATGCACGTAAGTTAATAATCCATGGGAATTCAATGTGTCGTTCCACATAAAGGCGTTTTGCAATTGAATTTCAAGTCTGTAATGTCAAGATTCAAGTTCAAAACTTCATCACTCTTTACCTAGAAATAATACGGAAAATATCTATATGCTGAAATCAATTTCGTAAAGCTTTATTTGCCACAACATTTTCTGCAATAATTACATTCTTTAATGGTTCTACCCACTTGATTTCATAATCACCTTTCTTTTTCCTAAAGGTAAAATGAAGCGAACAAGAGGAAAACAAAAGAACAATGGTCTTGGATTCTCTAACTTAGAAAATTATTTCAAAAACAACTTCACTTCTGAACCAAAATGAACTTTCAACCAGCCCAAACAAATAAAAAAGGCTATGCAATATCACTTTTTTTCATTTTCAAGTTAAACTGGAGTTTAATTTAAATCCTTTATGGAAATTGCATAGGAATAAATATATGACAAGTTAGGTTATAATGCTTTTAAGTTCAGCAGAATATATGGGTCCAACTGGCCAATTTTGAAGCACTGATGAAGTAATATACCTTATCTTTTACATTTCCAAGGACAACTCTATAAGGAGCAATTGCAGGATGCTGAGGGAGCTTTGGCTCCAAAAGCCTATGGAAACTGGTCCTTCCTATCTGGGATTCTGCAAACAATTTCCTCTGAGCAAGAAGTTGTTGACTAGAGTTGAAAGAAGGAGAGCGTGACATTGAAACTAATGAAGAAGTACTGGCACTTGGTGACATTAGTGATGGTGAACGGGTATTGATACTGCTGCTCTCAGTTGAACTTGAAATCTCGCCACCCTATCAGGGAATTTGTTTAGCCATGTATTATCTAAGATTAAATGGAAAATTGAGAAATTTACTCTATTGATCTACCTTGGGAATGAATTGCTTGTGATCAGCACCTGGAATGAGTCTGGGATGCTCAGATCCACCTTTTTCTACATGAAATAAAACGTACACACTAGAACTTCATTCTATTAGATATCAAATAAATAAAATATACTTGATTGGGTAGAATTTATATATGTCATCATGTTAATAAAATTTTACTTTATTCCTCATGCATGACATCATGTAAGTTATTTTTAAGATAGACAAATTCCAGTTCATTTATTCATGTAATCAGCAAGGAGCATCATTCCTTAATTAATTAATATTAGAGTTAGAAGCCACAAATGACATATAAGTATTTTTGTGTGGTTCTAGAAAAATGGACATTACATTAAAAGAGACAAGATGTTTATGAAATTGACGTTGCCATTAAAAAACACAATATTCAAACAAACAAAAAAAAAAACACACAATTTTGTGCAAATTTGTGTGTATACCAGTACAAGAAGGTAAATGAGCTCCAGGTGGAAGTTTAGTTGGAAGAGGTGAAGCTTGTTGATTAGAATATTTGAATTGACTTATACTCCTAGATTCTTTCCAATGCTCACGGTGATTCTCCTCATTGTTAGCTTCTGAAGAAAACGAAGTAATCATCAAAGACTTAAAATTGGATCAAAAGAGTATCAGAGATATCTTGATCTAGCATACTATAGAGGGAACAATTCATAACGAAACATCTTCAGTAAATCCTGTAAAGACATTGAAAGTACATAAATAGAACAACAAATGGATGACCATTCCACTTACACCGCATCAGACAATATTATATTATACCAAAGTTTAAAATATTTTCAACAAACAATTGTCATGCTGGAAGAAAACTTGCCATATGTAAAAGTAGATTTTGTTGCCTCATTATACGAATCGTTCAGAAAAGAACATTCTACGAAACAAATTATGACTTCAAAGCTTTTACCACACGTGTGCAACCGAAAAGATTAACCTGATCGTACAAAAACACAAAATTCCTTAAGAAATGCCCTTCCTTCAGAGGCTAGGTGAATTCAGAACTCTCCCTTGGTTAGATTAGGTTCCTCCCCAAGGTTCGAACTCGAGACATTAGATTCGTTGCAAGACTATGATACCATTGTTACAAAAAGATTAACCCGCTCGTACAAGGACACAAAATCCCTTGACAAGAGGAAAATGCCTTGATGCGTCAAAAGAAGTAATGCATAAAAAAATACCAGAGAGGTGATTAAATGCGTAACCAAAGCCTCAAGAATAAATCCAAAGATCATAATATCACCATTTATGTAACAAAATTTACATAATTGATTATAGTTAGGGTTTAAAAAGGAAATTAAATTAACATGATAATCTAACCTACCAAAGAAACTATCTTAAGTGTTTCAATTTTCTGAGCACATGACTTAGGTGTTACTTCATGACAAACAGGATGCAGGGATCAAATTTTGTAAAAGAAAGATAATTGATATGCCCGTTAGCATTCGGAAGATATCATCAAATACAAAACTAAACAGAAAAAACCTTCTAGAATTTCATGTGCCAATTTCGACAACTTATCGCTGCACCGTTTCATGGATAGCTCAAATTTCAGGGTATCCACTTCCCGAACGTAAAGGTCAATTGCCATCCATCTAGACAGAAGGGAAACATCTTTTGAGACCTGAAGAACAAAAGGAAAGCCAATTACATAATTAAGTTTGAATTACATCATCAAATAAAAATCACATAGATATTCCTCAAGAAAATCCCACTACTAGGTAAGAGAAAAAATTTGGTAACTTATTGATTATCACAGGCCACAAACTTAAGTAATTGAAACAGAAAAGCACTTCCTTCAACTCCAACCTTGAAGAGTCAAAAGATGGATCTGTTAGCACTTTGTTAGACAACAACTCAAATGATCCTGTGAAAAAACTTTATTCACCTCCTCTTGTTGTTATTTATTCATACAATACATAATATATTTATAGACCCACATTTCCTTACTATTGTACTCCCAACGGCTATAAACGGCTATAAACGGTTATAAACGGCTAACTCATTAACTACCTAGACTCCAACGGCTAGTGCATTAACAACTCACAACGGCTAGTTTCTTACAACGGCTAGTTACCTATAGTGGTTAATACATTTAAGTTTATTAAAAACCCAACAAAACTCCCCCTTAAACTTAAATGCTTCTATTATTCTCCATCTTTGTTCCTTTATTCTTCATCACGGCTTCCAACGTGCAATAACTCTTCTCACATTGTGCTTGTCCCTTTCATGAATAGTTAAGTTCTTCGCTTTCTTCATGACTGACTTCCCTTCCACTTTATCTATGGTCGACTTGTACTTCGCTTTCCCTGTGGCTAACTTGTTATATGCTCTCTCAGTTTTTGCATCCTTACTAGCAAACTTGTTCTTCTCTTTGACCGACTTGTTACTCATTGAGTTCTTTGTCTTTGTGGCCGATTTGTTGTTAACTGAGTTCTTATCAATAGGTTGACTCCCTTTTGAAAGGTTAGACCACACCCATGTGCTCAATCTCCTCATCCATTTCAAGTCGCCACTTCTCATCTTGCACTTCGAGTGCAGCTCTCAGATCCTTCTCAACTCGTAAATGTTCTTGCAAACTTGAAACATCTTCTTCAAATTCCAAGTGCCGCTTTTGCAAAGCCTGTTTCCTTCTCTCTACGCTTTCTTGTAGAATTAAATTGTCTCTAACCTCCTTTTCAATACTTTGTTGCAAGTCTCCTTTTGCTATCTCTAACCTTTGGATTAGAAGCTTTTCTTCTTCAAATTCTGAGATATTCAAGCTTTTCACATGTTCCATCGAGCTATCTGAGTAATCCACTTGCTCCACCAACTTATCCGAGCTATGTAGGCGTTCCACCAAGTTAACTGAGTTGGCCTCATGCTCCACCATGTTGTCTGGGGTATCTACACGCTCCACCACCCTGTCCGGGCTATCTACATGTCTCACCAGCCTATGCAACCTACTCGGTTGTCTTGCTGACCTATCCACGCTACTCGACTGTCTTGTCGAGTTATCGACTATACTCAGCCTTCTTGCTGAATTCTCCATGCTACTCGGTCTTCTTGCCGAGTTCACCACTTGCTTATTCTCAACTCCCGAGATACGCGCCATCATCAACAATGTCGCTTCTTCTTCAACATCTTTTGTGAGGTTGATCGTATCTTCCTTTCTACTTTCAGATCTACAATCTTTGGCAAAATGTCCATATTTACCACAATTGAAACACTTGCCCGAGTAACAGTCCTTTGCATAATGGCCATACTTGCCACACTTGAAGCACTCAACATTTGAGTTGCTTGATTGACCTCCTCTCCATGGACCTCGTCCTCTTCCGTGCCAATTTTGTTGACCGGATTGTTCTTTCTCTTCTTGTCCTCGGCTTCTACCACCAGGACCGCTTCTTATACCTCCTCGATATCGTCCACTACCTTGAGTGTTCTGAGCTTTATCATCTTTAATTGACATCTTTGTTTGGAGTAATTGAGTAAGTGGCTCAACCTTCTTCTTCTTCTTCCGCTGCTCATGCGCCTCAAGGGACCTGGCAAGCTCTTCAACCGTGAGCATTGACAAGTCCTTGGACTCTTCAATCGTGCACACCACGTTCTCAAAGTCATCTGTTAGAGACCTCAAGATCTTCTCCACAACTCGGCTAGCAGGCAACATCTCTCCATTTCTACTAAGTTGATTCGCCACAGTTTCAACCCGAGTAATGTACTCGGCTACTCCTTCTGTCTCCTTCATCTTCATGCTCTCCAATTCACCTCTAAGTGTTTGAAGTCGCACCTGCTTCACTCTGTCATCTCCCTTATACGCCTTCTCCAAAATATCCCACGCTTCTTTTGAAGATTTAGCATTTGCAATCTTCTCAAAACCAGACTCGTCCACAGCTTGGTACAGGATGTACAAAGCTGCCTTGTCCTTCACACGTGCGTCTTTCAGCACTTTCAACTGGGCATTTGACCAACCTGTAGTGTTGGCTGGTTCATCGAAACCATCTTCAACCACCTCCCAATTTTCTTGGGATCCAAGAAGGGCCTTCATTTTGAGACTCCAATTGTCATAATTGACAGCCTTTGTCAACTTGGGTAGGGAGACACTGATTGTAAGACTGGCCATCTCACTCTCTCTTTTCTCAAACACTTAGGTCTCTAGCTCTCTTTTCTCAAACACTCAAACTCTCTAGCTCTCTCTTTTTTACACTCAAACACTCAAGCTAACTGGCTCTTGATACCACTTTGTTAGCACTTTGTTAGACAACAACTCAAATGATCCTGTGAAAAAACTTTATTCACCTCTTGTTGTTATTTATTCATACAATACATAATATATTTATAGACCCACATTTCCTTACTATTGTACTCCCAACGGCTATAAACGGCTATAAACGGCTATAAACGGCTAACTCATTAACTACCTAGACTCCAACGGCTAGTGCATTAACCACTCACAACGGCTAGTTACCTATAGTGGTTAATACATTTAAGTTTATTAAAAACCCAACAGGATCAACTACTATCAGAAATTAAATTTTATATTCGAGAGCATTTTGTTATTTATTTCTAAAAAAACAATAATAACAATTGTAATGTTAGCTACATGGATCATGTAATGCAACCATTGGGATCTCATGTTGACTAGAAAAGAGATTAAGTTAAAGTTTATAAGAGAATATAAACTTTATTCTATAAGTAAAGTTGAATAAATTAAAAGTATACTTTCTGATATAGTATCTATATAAGTAGTTGTAAACTTCTAGTCTCCAAAATTTATTAAAAAGAATTGTCATGTTTAGCTCATATAACTTTGTCTACTGTTTTCACAATTCAATATCAGCATTAAACTTGCACATTCCAAAGTGACAGAATGCAACACTGGACGTCTTCGGTTGTCTATAATATAATGACATTAGATATTCAACTATGCTTCCACTACCAGAAAACTAAGGCAGAAAGAATGGATATTTGAAAGTTCTACCTTAGCTGTCACATTTGGGTTTCCATCTCTATCACCTCCCATCCAAGATCCAAACTTTATTGGAGTGCAAGTCAATGGAAGTGGTTTTCCTGTGTGCTGCAGGGAAGGATAAATTGCATTAAAAATCTTAAAGGTGAAGAATGAACGAGTTAATAGACAAAGATTAAAGATGACATACCTTCTTTAAAGCGCTGCTAACTCGACGTAAATAATGAGGAACAGCTTTCCAGAGTGATTGCTCCACAATATTCAACCCTGGGAGAATTGTAAAGATAAACCAAGGGGCTCTTGTTCTTCAACTTCTTATTTTAGCAGTGTATCAAATCATTCAAGTGCTAAAAGATAAATGTCAATTGGGTTGTATCCCAAAAGACTAAGCTATTATGCATTCATCTAAGATCATTTTTGGACAATAAAAACAAAACTTGGTCAAAAATGGCAATAGATAGAGCATTCTTAAGGAACAACTAAAACAACTTTAGCTCAGAGTTAAAGTGTTAGTAAAGGTTTTATATCTAAAACATTTTCTGTTTATCAGCATATCTAAAACATATAATACTCAAGCAGCTTACCGGCCCTGGCTTCATCGACTGGTGTGGGTTTCTCACGCCTAAGTTCATCTGTCAGCCATATTGAAGTTATCTCTCTCACCTGCCAAAGCCAATATGATTTGTGAGAATGGAATAAAATGTGCTAGAAAAGAAATTTCAGTAACCGTTTCACTTCTATAAGTAAAATCTACGATCCTAAAACCCTATGGAATTTTACTTTTGGATACAAACACCACTGGTTAAGCGGAATAAAAATAATTCAGGAATGCTACCAGATCCTCAATCAACATATCTCGGTCTTCAGGGCCAAGATCAGTTCGATCATTATAATCCAAAAGATGCTGCGTGAAGGTTAAAAAGTAGTTAGAGAAAAACAGTAATGAAATATATTGAGAGATTGTATCATAAAGTTCAAGGCTCAAGCCTCCAGTAATTTAATTTATTCAGAAAAGTGAACTCACAGCAATTTTAATGTGTTTGTATTGCAAGGTACGACGATTAATTTGAGTGGGGTGAGCTGTGAGAACAATTTCGACCCCCTGTGTCAACATCAATAAAATTGGATTTTTAATAGCATTAGCAATTATTAGTTATCGAATCTGTTAAAATCCATGGTGGTAAGCACATAATGTTTCACTAAATATCAACAACGAAAGTTTTTGCAAGAGAGCTAATCATTAAATAATTTAATAGTGCATGGACAATGAAAGATTATTTACTTATTTTCATCAATGTACCTCACAGACTACGCAGATTAACAATTTATTAGGATGAAAATAACAGACCTGCTTGCAAACCGAGTTATAAAGCTCCTCTGGAGTAACTCCCTCTTGCAACAGGTGGTTAAAGATGTCATCACAAGATTTTGCAACAAGAGCCATGTTTCCTCCTTTGCGAACCCTGCAAAAGCATAACTTGTTCAAGATTATCACACTGGGGAATCATGGACTAGAGAAATTTAAAATTTCATAAATGTTGTCATTAGTCCAAGGTTCAGCTGATTTTGTACACAGAGCTTACACAAATAAAGACGAGGATTAATCAACTAATAAAATGAATCAATAGCACTAGTAATTGATACCTATGGTGAGTTTCAGCAATACCCATCAAAGTAAGATGATGGCTAAAGGCACGAGCAAGTGTGAGAGCCTCTTCTAGTGTCATCTTGGATAACTCTGAAGACAATTGCTTCTCTAGCAGCTCAGCCATGTCTTCAATCCCCGCATGTCTCAAATTACAAGCACTCTAAGGACAAAAAATATGTAAAGGAATTTTCATTTCTTAGATTGCCAGCAAATGCAAAAATGGTTACACGGTTAATCAATTATATAAACATTTGCATTCGTCTTTTAAAATAATCAAAATTAAATATGTGTTCCTTTCTATTTTATACAATTGAATTTGCTTTTGATTTCTATTATTCTAGGCTTTGAATGTATTTGATTGAACTTTTCTATAAACACTTTAAAAAATAAAGTAATTTTTTAATAAATTAAAATTAGTTTAGTTTAAAGTTAAAAAACAAAAAAAAAACATTGAAAATTAGTTTAGGTTAAGTATAATAAAAGAGCTAAAATAACAAGAACCAAAATAAAAAACAATTAAAAGGATGAAATATTAAACAAAGATCTTTTAGAGACAAAAACAAGACTGAATTATATTTTAGAGATAAGAATGTATTTAAATCAAACAATTAAAAAGTAAATTTTCTTGGAGGATAATTCGTAATTGATGAAACAACCTTTACAATAACTACTGTCTGCATTTACTTGTCAGGCAAAAACTGTTAGTATCACAAAACTTTAAATTCCATAACTCAATGGTTTACTGAAGATTTCGTAACTTTGGAAACCAAAAAACTAGCTAAAAGAAGAAATTAAATTTCCACATATAAAGGGTTAGTTCAATCATGATTTGAGTCTTTGCTTAATGTGAATCGCACATGCAGGCACACTAAATGCATTACCCATGTCATGCTTGAACCTTCTTCCACTTTCTCGTAAACCATATCACCGTTAAACAAAAAATTATGAAAGCAGCAAAACTTAAAGGGAAATCATTAACAACCCCGTGAGTCTCCAAACAACCAAACAGAACCTCAACAAAACAGTGGTGAAATCACAGCAAGGAAACAAACTCCATAGCTGCAAAAACCATGATAAAATCAAGGTAGAAAACACTAACAACGTAGTGCTTCCTCTTTCCTCTTTCTCACCAATCAAACAACCTGAACCTTGATAAAATCAAAACAAGAACAAAATAAATACTGATCTTCACTTAAAGACCCACCAAAATCAAGTTAATATCATCAACAACATACTCATAAACATTATAGAAATATCAAGAAAACTTCGTTCCGATCTCTTAAGCAAGTTCAAGTATAATGAATAAAAAAAAAAAAACAGATA
>Ga0214543_1008332_pt1 | contig 17058 bp, 19 predicted proteins | sample CNSS2metaG_FD_160094 | JGI IMG/M metagenome (GOLD analysis project Ga0214543, IMG submission 160094) | Root nodule microbial communities from cowpea collected in UCLA plant growth center, Los Angeles, California, USA - CNSS2 | ecosystem: Host-associated > Plants > Roots > Nodule | place: USA... | reverse complement strand
AATTTTTTTATTTTATCTTTTATTATAATTTCATAATATAAACTTAATATAAATAATATATAAATATAATTTAAAAAATATATAAATATATATAAAAAAAATTCAAAAAAAAAAAAATTGGGGGAGCCACGGCTCCCCCGGTCACCACATAGGTCCGCCACTGTACTTCGTGCACTTCCAATGTTTTTTAGCCCCACACTCCACATCATTTTATTTCTTGCGCCTATGTTTCACTTCACACACCTCATATTAATTTCTCACTACACCCCCCACATTACTCACACACCTTTAAACTTTATAGTTCATTTTTTACCCCTCTTTTGAATTATACATCATCGTTTTTCACATACTTTCTTTGCAAAAATAACAAAAATATTAAAATTTGAAACACCAAAAATACTTTTCTTTCCTTTCCCTTCTAGTGTTTGTTCGGCCACTCGCGTCGTGTGACACTGATTTTCAAATAATTCCAAATTTCTAAAAAAAAATATAAAAATATCATCATTTTCAACCAAAAAGTCTTTCTTAAGAACTGTGTCATCCTTGATTCTCCAATGTGAGATACATAGGACCAAGGCCAGCCTTTCTCAAGTTCACCTCCAAAAAATCAAATCATTTTCTAAATAGTTTTTCCAAATTTCTTATAAAGAACTACATAACCCTGGTTTCTCATTTTGAATAAGAATACGTAGGGCCAAGGTCAATCCTTGTCGGGCTTAAAAAACTAAAAAAAATATTTTTGTTTCTTTTTAGTATTATTGTCTTATTATTTTTTTATGAGAAAATTAACATTTTGAAAACCACATGAACTTCACATGTTTAGTTAAAGGTACCATTTCGAGCGAGCGCGATAAGGTGCTAACATCTTCCCTACGCGTAACCGACTCATAGATCCAAAAATTTGTTTTTTTGCAGACTTGCTTTATCTTTATGGTTTTCTATAGTTTTCCAAAATAGACTATGGTGGCGACTTCAAAACATCTTTTCAAACTCGTTTCTTATTTTGTTTATTGTCCCGTGGCGGTTTTGGTTGCGATAGTGTGTTTCATTTTCTTAAAATTTGGAACCGTTTTAGAATGAAATATGAAATATGAAATAACTATTATTTGAGTGATTTAAGTTATTGTTGTATTTATTTTAAATTTTTTGCGAATATGTGTATATAGTTAAGTAGTGCAAATTAGGACATGAGGGAGTAATTAGCCTGGCGGTTGCAGAGTGAATTTATGTGTGTTTAGATACATGGGTTCGAATCCGGCGACCCGAATATAACTGGTGTTAATTTTTTAATTTTGTTATTCAATTAAAGCATGTGAAGTTATGCCTTTATATTTTTTTGGTGCGTAAGGAATGCGTGAAAGCATACAGCTTGGTGGTTGAATGCACTTGTTCAGTGCGTATGTTACTGTATTCGAACCTCTTTGGCTGAAAGTGTGCTGCTCCACTCGAGGTTGAATGCACTTGTTCAGTGCGTATGTTTCTGTTATGCAAGGGTGCGTGGAGTTCTTAAATTTTTTTATAGCATGCGTATAGTATATATAGGTATATATAGCGACGGTCAACGAGGCGGGTAGGGTACGGGTAGTAAATATTCGCTCGTATCCATATTCGTCGGATATCCGTCTATTTTTTTTATATTCGCGGGTATCCACGGGTATTTAAAAAATATTTAAAAAAATAAATATTTAACCATAATTAGTGCTTGGATTAACAAAGTCACTTTCTCCTATTGATTTTTGAAAAACAAAAAAAAAAAGAAATCACTAACAATTATATTGTAGTTTATTTTTGAATGACATATTAAAGAATTACTAACTTCATCAATGTCCACATCTTGCAACATTGTATAAAGTTTCATATTGTCCAATTTTAATCTAGAAGAGCATGAAAACATAAGAAGTTCATTAAAAATTTCTAATAATCACTTAATTAAAGTATATAAGTAAAAGTGTTAATTTCATTATCTTTCATATTGGTCTATAACCAGTCTTGGAGACACATCAATGTCTCCATAGTATCTAGAAGTAATCTACTCCGATGTGGGGTAAGAATCCGACCACCATTATTGAATGAAGAATCAAAATTTTTTTTACTAATATATATATATATATATATATATATATATATATATATATGAGGATATTTTTTTGAATTAAAGATTAGCGGGTACGGATACCCACGGGTACGGATACTATGATACCCGTACCCGCCCCGTTAACATGCGGGTATCAAAAATACCCGTACCCGCGGGTAGCGGGTATCCATTTTTAATATCTGTTTCCTACTCGTTGTGGGTTTTATCTACGGATACCCGCGGGTACGGATTTTTTTGACATCCCTAGGTATATATATCTGGTTGTTGATATTTTACGCAGATTGTTATTTTTTTTATCTTTTTGAATTGTCCTATAACAGTAAAGGAAATTTAAATTTAAATTTTGAGAATGGTAACAAAAAGATTTTGAGTGAGTGGGGGTTTATAGGGTAAAGGATTAGGGTTTTAGAAAAAGGGAGAGGGAAAGAAACAAGAACAAGGGTGCAAATTAGATTTCAGCAGCTGTGGTAGAGGAGAGAAATATTCCAGAGAAACCCAATAGGTAGGGGAAGCCAACCTTATCTTTTAAATTTTCGGCTTGTTTTTCTGCATGAAAACTTGATGGTTTTGCCTTGTTTGGTTATTGTTTTTCTTGTGAACCCATACATATTGGGTAGAATGTTTTCTTCACTTTTAGGCTATTTTCATATCATGAAAAGATGGGTTCTAGTATCGTGTTGGTTTCGTGATGGTGGTTGGGTTCCTTGAATCTTGTTTATGCATGCAAATAGGTTGGTTATATCTCTTGAATGGGGCACAAAACTTGCGTAAAGTTTCCTTGCATCCCGAAGTCTAGTGTGTGGTGGTTGTTCTACCATGGGTGGCATGAATCACAAAGCTGTTTTGAGTTGATGCAGGTGGCATTTTCCAGGTCTGATTTTATGGTCGTGTAATGCTTTCTTTTGAGGTGTCATGCATGAGTAGTGTAGGGGAAGTGGAACTTTTGAGTTTTCCTTGTCCATGTGTGTTCATTGTGTGAGTTTGTGGATTCTTTTGGGGTTCATTATTTCCGCCTCACAGTGATAATTGTTGGAGTTGGTTTCTTTTTAAATTATCCCTAAGTTTGGTTCTTGTGTACTTTTAATGATTTTTAGTAGTTTTTATATAGCATGTATGTGTAGGGAAAACATTACTTTGTCTTTCTTTTCTCTTTTCAAGTTTGTGTTGATAGATGTTGAAACTTTGAAAAGCATGTGTGGATATTTTTCTTTAGTTTCAAAATTGGTTTCCTTAACACACCTTGGGGGTTCCCTTTCTTTTGGTTCACTTATGGCTTTAAGGTGCAATACTTCTCCATGGATTTTCACACGTTGGAGGGTGTATTTCTTTGTATGACCATAAAGGTTCTCATTTTCTTCATTTAAGCTTTGAATGTTGTTTTTTCACGTTGCAGGGGTGGGGTGCATGGTTCCTTAATACTTTCTCTTTCTTTCTTTATAACCACTACATATGAATTTGCTTTTCTTTTGGCTATTTCACGTAATGCATGGAAACTACATTTGAATAGGTGGGCCACACATATATGTTTGGGTTCTTTAAGTATGTATATGGTGTAGTGTTTTTCGGAAAAAGATGTCTCATGTTTTTTAAAAGGTGTGGTTGGTGCATGGATTTCACATGTAAATATAATTTCTCTTTCTTCCTTATGCTTTTCTTTTTCACGTAAATATGAGTGTAGTGTATGTTTTAGTGGTGCATGGGGTTTACATATTAACTTGTGTATTCTTTCATAAACTTTTGGTTCTCTTTAAATTCTCATATTTTTAGTTGGTGTTTTTCATTTGGTTTTACTAATTATTTTATGTAGTTTAAGTGGTGGTTTAAGGATAATTATTTGAGTGTGATGTTATACTGTGTTTGAATGAATGTTACTCGTTGGGTTCATTGTATGAATGTATTATTTGATAAGTTGATGGGTTTATGTTATGGTTTATTTCCTATGCATGATGTGATGGTAAGTACTTTGTGGCAATATGAAGTTCTCATGTGTTGCATGTTGAGAGTGTTTTGCCTTGCTTGAAAGCTCTTGGTGGAATTGAATGAAGATTTTAGATGAATGTGATGCTATTTGGTTTCGTATGATTGTTTGGATTTGGGGTTTGTGTGTTCAAACCAATGATGGATTGTGATCATAAAGTTTCCGTGTTAATTGAATGCGATGTTGAGTATTATTGGACAAGTTTTATGAGATATGAATTTCTTTTATGAATATCATTGTTTGTGGTTAGCGTACCCCTATTTGTTTGTTTGTTTGTTGTATGTGCGATGATCGTATAACGTGTGTGTTATACGAGAGCAGATGATATTGCAGATAATCTTGGCTTGGAGTAGATCGATGAGAGGCTGGGGTGAACTCGAGAGATTTTATAATTTATTTGGTTGTTTTAAAGCAGATATTAAAATATATGTAATTTTATTTTGTTCGTAATTGATATTGGAAGTTTTTGACAAAGTGACGTTTGAAATTATGTAATTTAAATGAAATTAAAAGTTTTTATTAGTACATTTTCAATGTTAAATCCTTTTTCGTCAAATGCGTTCGTTTTCTAACTATTCGTGACATCCCAAAATTGGGGTGTTACATAGGTCATGTTTCATTACAATGCCCTACCAAAAGGACAATGATTCTTAAGGGTGTTGACACTTATAGCAGACAAAATGAAGAGAGCTCTAGTGAGAGTGATGATGAAAGTAAGAACAAAGGTGAGGATGATTATCCTTGTAATGGGGATATTCTTATGATAAGAAGAACTCTCCACAATCAACCTAGTCCCCAACCCTAAACCCAAAGAGAGAACATGTTTCACACATGATGTAAAGGTTTTAGAAAATACATGTTCTCTCATTGTTGATAATGGCATGTGTTGCAATTGTTCTAGCAGTAGGTTGGTTGAAAAGTTAGTATTAACTATCTTGCCCCATCCACAACCTTACAAACTTCAATGATGGGGACATGATAGATAATCAACAAGTGAAGGTTAAGTTTTCCATAGGGAATTATGAGGACAGTGTGTTGTGTGACATAGAACCTATGGAAACTTGTCACCTCTTGTTGGGAAGGCCTTGGCATTTTGGAAAGGAAATCACGCACAATGGTCATACCAATGAGATAACATTCACCCAAAAGGATAAAAGGTTTGTGCTTCACCCTCTAACACCATCTCAAGTGGTAGAGGATCAAGTACAAATGAGAGAAGAAATAGATAAAACTAAAAATAAAGACACTTCCACGTACATAAGTGATATTAAATGTTCAAAGTGTCAAAGAAACACAATTAATTCCAAATAGTGCCCTAACAAAAGAGTACTCATGCTAAAGGCCAAAGGCTTGTGTGGAGAGTTAAAAAAGGTCATCTTTCCATCTTCCTCTAATAGAAGAGAAAGACAAGACCAAATAAAATCTTATGCTGAAAAGGGAAGTCATTCCAAAAGCACATGGATTCAACATAAGCCAAACAAGAGCTTAAAAGAAAATTCTCAAAAATTGAATACCTTTATCATTCATTTGATCAAAGGTCTATGATCCTTGGGAGCTACATGATTTCGATGATTATTCTCCTAATAATCATCTTGTGTTATGTTTATTGTAGAGATGTTTTTTATTTGGGAGGCAGGAGACTAAACCTAATTGATGGAAACCCATCCAAGGAGCTTCAACATGGGGCCATTGGCAATGGCCAATGTTATTTTCTTTGCTTTATAAAAATATAAATAACTCATTTATTTAGCCTTGTATTTTGGTCAAGCTTACATTTCTTTTGGATTGTGTATTTTGGCCATTTTAATGTGACAACCTTAATTTAGTCAATTATGTTGCATAATCGATTAAATCAGGCAACATTTTAGAAAGTGTACAATTTGGCTTTCTAACATAAGTTCTTGGATGACCAGACCATAGCTAGTAGCTTAGGGTTTTACTTGGGCTACCTTGGGTCCATGGAACCCTAAAACACTTGCTTGGAGAGCTTTAACTTGCATTTTGAACATGTGGCAATGTGGAAAGCATGATCTACCAAGTTGGCCAGTCACACTTGAAACATGTCTAGTTTGGAGGCAATCTTCTTTGAATTTCAAATTTTCTCCCTCTCTTTTAGTTGAGTCTTTGGTGAACTTCTAATCCCAACCTTGTAAATAAACTTGGAATTTATATGGAGAAACTCTGTCAAATTTGAATTTGTCTTGTTTCTAAGTTCACTACGATAGTCTTTCTTCTAGACTCCCTTCTTAGACCTTTTCCTTGAGATTTTGAAGAACCTCTCTTAAGAAACACTTCCCAATTCACTTTCCAAAAACTTATAATCCTTCAACCACATCACTTCCATTTCCATCAATTTTTTTCATCATAACATGTAGAAGCTTCAATCATTCCTAACTAAAATCAAGGAGGATGATGAAAGAAAAAAGCCTATTAATTTGAGGTCAAATCCTTTTCAAGAGGAGGGATGATGGCGTATCTCCTAGTCATGGCCAAGAATATTCAAGAAGAGTTGGAGTCATCTGTGGAAGGTGGGCTTAAGCTCTTACCAGCTTAGGCCATTAGTGATTTCTTAATAGAGTAAGTCTATTTTGGGCCTTGTATTATGGGCCCAATAGTATAGGGTTTTCTTTTAGGCGTTGTATAATGGGCCAAGTAGTATATAGTTTCTTTTAGGCCTTGTATTTGGGCCTAGGGTTATAGTGTTAGCTTTTGGGCGTAGAAGAGTTGAGCTCTAAGGACATGGAGCTAGGGTTTTTACCCTAGCTTGGAACACAAACCTTCTAGAAAAGGCCATCTTATGCATACATGAGGGACACAAACCTTCTAGAAAAGGCCATCTCCAAGTTGTTCTCTTTTGTGAGACACACACTTTTGTCGTGTGCCCTTCTCCTATTGGAGAAGATTAATGGCTGTGCCATGCTCCTAGTGGAGAGGATTAGTGGCCATGGGGCCTATTCTTAAAGGAGAAGATTTTGCCTTGCTCTCCAAGTTTGTAGAATTAGGGTTTTGCTTCTCTTTTTTGTGAGACACCTCGAGGGTTTCTTAGGCTATAAATGGAGGTGTCTCCTATATATAAAAAGTACCTTTGATTTGAGTAAAGTTATGTTGCCAATTTTGTGTCATACTACTCACTTAGGTCACTAAAAGGCTAGAGCACCCCTTCTAGGTTTCCTCTAGCCAATCTTCCCTGAGAGTTGGCCCAAGCTATCTTGAGACACCAAACACCACCATCTCAACACCTAAAGCTCACTACAACCGAGCTAGTACCCCACCCATCCATACCTTCCGCATACCACTTCACCCATTAGGTTCATCCACATTGCTTGATTCATATAGCTTGGAGGAGCAACCTACTATCACGATATCATTGCTATTTTAATGATGAAGATCACAATTGCCTACTTCAACATAAGCAATAAACTTATGAAGATCAAAGTGGGTCAGCCTGCGAGCTTATGGGCTAGGATCTATGTGAGGTGGACTAAAAGATTTAGCCCACATTTCTAAAATGAGTGGGCTAGCCCGACCTGCATTTTACGGACCAAATGCAGGGCGAGCCTAAATGGGTCAGGTTGGCACACATTGCCACACCTACATGTAGTAGCCAAAGGTCATCTACTACATAGAGTTGTCTAATAGCCCGAGTCATCTAATAGCTCGAGGTTATCTACTATCTAAGTTTCCTAATAGCCTAAGTCATAAAATAGACCAAGGTCGTTTGATGGGTACCTCATCTAGTGCCTCGTTACACTTCCACTCGTTTAACACAAGGTGTCTGGTTTGGCTTTACTCATAAGGTCCTCCTAACCAATAAAATCATAATGCCACACTTCTTTGCTAACAATTTTGGACTCACCTATTCTTTTTACCTCTAGTATTCTCCTCAAAACCCCACCTCATAAGGTTTTTGGTGAAACCACCTATAGTTCACCAATGCGCCCAAGGCCAAAGTGCTCAACACTATAACCACTATGTTGCAGGCTCATCTCATTCACACACATACTCATATACCAACATCTCAACATTACATTCAAACATCATGAAGCTTATAGCATATTAACACACAAGCTATCACTTGAACCACTACCATATTCAACATTTCAACACACATAGTTCATGCCATATAACAAATCAACATTCCATTCAAAACATATTTATCATATATCACTGATTAAAACTTTTTAGAATGTCATGCAACCATTGTTAGCTTCCTTTACCTCTCAAATCAACTACTCACAAGGACACAACACTTTTGCAGGATCACACAACTTCCTCTCATACAAAGCCTTCCTTAAAAAAAGATTTAAGAACCAACAAGCTCTCACATTCATGTTGTGACTCTACAAGTGATCGAGGTTGTACCTATCCAAATAAAATAGAGTTCTTCAAAGGTCGTCTCTTAGTGACCATCATTTTCAATCAAAGGTTCCAACACATACCAGGGGGTTGGCATATTAAGAAAAATGTAATTAAAACAGAGATTAATGAAACTGATTTCGTAATTCGAATGCAACCCATTTATCCTAGGTTACGGAATAAATGCCTTGTTTTTCTCATTCTACTCAAATTTAACCACCTAAGTGAAGATTAGAATGATTTCCATCATACGATTAATAAATGCATACATCATTTAATCACACCCATAAATTAAGTAAATGTGAAACAACCCACACCTACTAAGCAATAACAGAAGACTATTTGATATGTAGAAACAAAAACTGAATATTAAGGATGCCCAAATTCGAGTTCATTCATTAAGCACATGGATTAAAATACTAAGAGCAACAAGAACAAAATACATTACTTAATATGAAATTCAAAGCTTCATTGCATTCTCCTAAGGAAATAAATTGCAAAGTTTAGCAAACCATAGAAATGAAGTTACATCAGAATAGCAACACAAAATACATCATTGAAGTGAAGTGAAAGGAAGAAAACATGAACTAGAGGTGGGGAAATGCAAAACCCTAGTGGGTGGTTGTCTAAAGCTCTCTAAAACGTGAATCTCCAAGCGTAGAGATTTTAAAGGAAGAAATGATTTTAGAAGGAAGGGAGAGAACTTGACAAGATCGAGAGAAGAGAATGTAGGAAAATGAGACTTGCTACTAAGTTCCCTTGATCTAATATTCTCCGCTATTGGATTTCAAAGGTGATAACATTATTGTTGACGGAATAAAAAATAATACTACTAAACTATAACAACTTCAGTATTGTTAAGATAATAGCCAAGAAAATAGAAAGGGTAAAGTCAAACCTAAGTTGTCTCCCAACGAACAAGAAATTGATTCCTAACAAATTAGTCCTTATAAAATCTATTCAAAAGGGTTAGTCAAATAAAATTAAAATAATAGAAGATAAAGATAAACAAGATTAATAAGAGATTAGATAACAATGATAAATAAAATAGATTGATTTCACTCATTTTTTTCAAAATAGGCTTTATTATTGGTTTCCTAAAGATTATTGTTACTGATTTCTTGTCTAAGATTTCAAATAATCAATTTAACTTCTGAATTAATTTGTTGGTGTACCACACCAAGCCAACTTAACGAAATAATAGTAAAACGATCACCATACCTATACGCCAAAACATTTAGGTAACCGGCCTAGGCTAAGCCGGTCTAAGCCTAACAGGCCTGAACCGATAACATCCAGAAGAATAACTTACTTAAAACAACATATGACCAACACAAACTATCAAGGGAAGTAGTCAGTTTAGGCTAAGTACCTTAATACGCCTACCAAAACCCCCCTTATGTTCAATAAGCCCACAGTAATCAAATCTAAGGGCCTGGGTTAGGACCAGGCCCACTTACAGCCCAAACTGGAGCCCAAGCCCATGGCATAACCAGACATAATTATTACTCTATAAATACACGTGGACCCCAGTAATTAAAGGTACGCATTCATTACTCCATTAATCACCTTATTTGACTTTTTGAGAGCTTTGACTCACTTGAGCTTCGGAGTCCCTTCTGCAGGTAACCCCTCCTGGGTCCAAGCCGACATGTAGCAACCGGAAAGAGGCCAACTGAGGAGATAACAGACTACGTGGGTAAGGTGACGCTTGTGCCTAACTTATCTTGTTTGTTCTTAGCAGGAACAATTGGCGCCCACCGATCCCTATTACAACAAACATTATCTACACTCTCCATCACAAATACCTGCCAAAACCTAACCCACTCCCCAGCCGACAACACTACCCCTCCCTAAAGCCACAACTAGACCACCCCCTATATCCAATATCTAAAAACTGGCAACCCCCCACAAGATACGGACAAAATTTGGCTGGCTAAGGCCGCCAAGTATACTATGATAGGCGATGACCTTTACAAACGCGGATACGGCCAACCGCTTCTTAAATGTGTCACTACAGAACAAGCGCGGTATATCATTAAGGAGTTACATGAAGGCATTTGTGGATACCATTCCGGCGCACGCACTATGGCTACTAGAATCCTTAGAGCCAGCTACTTCTGGCCGATTATAGAAGCAGACTGCCAGGACTACGTCAGAAAGTGCAAACCATGCCAAAAACATGGCAACCTCATCCACCAAAAATAAGAACAACTTCATTCCATACTATCCCCATGGCCCTTCGCTAAATGGGGAATGAATATCTTCGGCCCCTTCTCCCCCAGCAAGGGACAAGTGAAATTCGTGATTGTAGTCGTCGATTATTTCACCAAATGGATAGAGGCTAAGCTGTTGACCACGATCACAGCCCAGCAAGTCCAACAGTTCGTTTGGAAAGATAGTATATGTAGATATTTTGTTCCACATACTATCATCACCGATAATGGCCGACAATTCATAATAAGGAGCTAGCCAAGTTCTACACTGGTGTAGGAATCAAACACATCACAAGTTTTGTAGAGCACCCACAAACAAATGGACAAGCAGAGGCGGCCAACAAAGTTATCCTAGTAGAATTGCGCAAGAGATTAGATAGCGCCAAAGACCGATGGCCCGAAGAGCTAGTAGAAGTGCTATGGGCTTACAGGTGCACCCCTCAATCATCAACAAACAAATCCCCATTAACGAACCATCTCTGTGCCGAGAACTGTACGACCCAACCCACAACCACCAAAACATGGCCACTCATCTCGACCTCCTACCCAAACTCAGAGAAAAAGCCCAGATACGCAACTTATCCACCAAACAAAGAGCTGCCAGAAAGTATAACGCAAACCTATGTCCACGATCATTCGTAATCAGGGACTTAGTATGGAGAATGGCCAGCAGTGCAAGAAAGAAGGATGGCAAATTCTCCGCCAACTGGGACGGCCCATACCGCATACGTGAAGACGCAGGAGGAGGAGCTTATCGCCTTGAACATTTATCTGGGGAAGAGATACCCAACACTTGGAATGTATCCCACCTCAAATTCTACTTCAGTTAAATGTATACTGCATCGAACCGAATACTTGTAACCCTGGGTGTACTCTTTTTCCTCACCTGGTCTTTTCTCCCTAAGGAGGGTTTTGGCCAGGGAGGTTTTAACGAGGCACCCCAGATTCAATAAATAAAGCAAAGGGTTCTCAACTGTACGACTACTCTTTATTTAACTTTCGAATTTGTTTAAGTTCCCCACCCTTACCACAAGTAAGCGGCCTGGGCCGAACACCCTTAACTCGTGGTTAATTCGTTTAAGTTCCCCACCCTTACCACAAGTAAGCGGCCTAGGTCGAACACCCTTAACTCGTGGTTAATTCGTTTAAGTTTCCCACCCTTACCACAAGTAAGCGACCTGGGTCGAACACCCCTAACATACAATCGATCACGCCATACATACACCACAAATCATCAAAACCCGACATACACAATAACATACAAAACATTAATCGCATTAAGCATAAACGCAAGGAAGTGTACCAACGTAATATAATGTACCAACTGTTACAGACATAGGCTCAATAATATTTTCAAATCAATAAAAATCAAAGTCCTATTATGTTGCATCAGGAGCCACCTCCTCAGCATCACCCGCCTCCTTCTCCTCTTCAGCCGCCTCCTTCTCCGCCTCCTCATCCGGACTGCTCTCATCTTCCTTGACGAGCTTCCCATCAACAACGTCCTTGTTCACATTAAACTTTGAGTCCGCAATGTCAACCTCCTGGTGGAAAAAGGTTGCTTGACGTAATCCCTTCTCAAAGTCGTTGATGTGCTCTTGTATGATGCAATTCTTCAAGTCATCAAGCTCACCTATAACACCATCATACTTCTCTTTTAACTCATCATAGTCTTCCTCCAACTCTTCTATTTTCTTTTTCAATTTTCCCTCTGAGTCCAAACAGCGAACCTTCCAAGTTACCAACCTTTTTCTCTCCTCCTCCCAACCCTCCCTTTCCTTCTTCCACGCAGCTCTCTCCTCCTCGAACTTGTCAACCTTTCCTTGTAACTCTTCCACTTTCTCCCTACCTCCCTCCTTCACTTCCCGTCGATAGAGCGACCCAACACGACGACTTAATATTAATGCTTTGCTTCCAAACTCCACCATCATCCTCACAATGTGGTCTGCCTCCATATCGTCAATAGAGTGTATAATGGTATCTGGGAGGTTGATCGCAATATCTTTCCTGACAAATATCTCTGGCAACTCGATCAAGCCGGACTCCGGTCCCTTCACCCCACTAGCCGACCCCGCCCCGAGTAGGGCCGCCCTCACCTTCTTCACATCCTTCCCTTGCCGGCTTGAGGCGGCAACTCGGCCTTCCTCTTCGTTCCGCCATGCACGTGTACCTCGACCACCGACTCCTGCAGGTTGGGAACATCAGTCTTCCCAGCTGCCTTGGCTTTAGCAGCCATTTCCTTCCTCAACGACTGGAAGAGCGCCAAATTCTTCTTCCCCGATTGCGCCATGTGCCCTACAATAACCTATTAAACCCCGTTTAAAACAACTTAGAATCATTAACACAGTTTAAGTAACAAACAGATACCTTCAATATCAATAATCAGGTGCATCGAATTATAAACTCTAACTAGGCCTTTAGTGGGTAACTTATGAACAAACTTCATCAAGGTCTCCACCACTCCTTATCCCCCGTCGATAACTCGTCGGTACCCATATCCTTATACCGAGAAGGGGTCCCCGTCCAGCTGAACGGAAACCTCGTACTCCCATCAGCGTTCAAGAAATAAGGCTTGCCCTCTTCCTTCACCACAACTTTGAAGTATCCGTCCTTAAAATTCTTGAAGGACTGGGAAAATGCGTCCAATCTGCTAATGTTGGGACGACTTATCAAAGATAACCAAGTGGTCGGTTGGCGGGGCCTAGTATCATAGAAGTATAGAAATGCGTAAAGAGAAGGCTCCAGATATAGGGACTGGCACAAAATGCGGAAGGCTTGCATGTAAGCCCAACTATTTGGGTGCAGCTGCGTAGGAGCAACGTTCAACACGCGCAACACACCCATGATGAAATCGTCTAGCGGCAATCGCACATGTAGCTAAGAAAAGTGGCACATGTACATATAGAAGAACTTCTCGGTTGCCCCCTCTTGCCCGTGACACACACGTCGATAGCACTCACCCTCTCCAGAGAAACAATACCTTCGCTTACACCTTTTGCAATGACAGGTGTACAATTCAGCCAAGAGTTCAACAGGCGAGACCACGGAAATAAGGATGATTGATTACGAACGTCGGCAGCCACCCACTCGTAACCGCCCTTGGCCGACCAGTTACTCTCCGCCAACTCCTCCGGAGGGTCTTCTCGAACCTCTTTCACCGTTTCCATAGGGATTCTGCCTACCATACCCCCGAAACTGATGCTCTCTTCTTCAACTTGTCTACCTGTACTCCTCCCAGACTCTATACTCTCACTACTAGACGTAGACAATGACACACTATCACTACTAGACATACCTTTTCTTTTTTTTTCTGGAAAGATGTCGGCTGGAATTGGGAACTAGTCGGACAAGAAAATGCACACAAGATCTTTGACTGGAAATTCTCGTAAATGAACCAATAAACCCTTACTCGTTTTAAAATCCACATTTATAGGCCAGAATCCCAAACGGCAAAAACTCCTTCCCGCCAAAACAACAACCCATACCAATCGACACAATCATTCCAAAAGACATGAGTCTTAAAAATGATGGCGCAAAAACCCCTTTGATTTGACCCCTAACATCCCTTCACCTGCCATCATACCTTTCTCGCCTTTAGCCTTAACACTGTTCATCACACTTAAAGGCTGGGGAACTGGTCTACCACACCTAGTCGGCCTCGCTAACATATCAACACATATCACCCTTGACCGACACCTATATCGGCCAAGGCTAGGGGACTGGTGTACCACACCAAGCCAACTTAACGAAATAATAGTAAAACGATCACCATACCTATACGACAAAACATTCAGGTAACCGGGGTGTACACACCAAGCCAACTTAAAGAAATAATAGTAAAACAATCACAATACCTATACGCCAAAACATTCAGGTAACCGGGGTGTACCACACCAAGCCAACTTAACGAAATAATAGTAAAAAGATCACCATACCTATATGCCAAAACATTTAGGTAACCGGCCTAGGCTAAGCCGGTCTAAGCCTAGCCGGTCTGAACCGATAACATCCAGAAGAATAACTTGCCTAAGACAGCATATGACCAACACAAACTATCAAGGGAAGTAGTCGATTTAGGCCGAGTACCTTAATACGCCTACCAAAACCCCCCTTATATTCAATAAGCCCACAATAATCAAATCTAAGGCCTTGGGTTAGGACCAGGCCCACTTACAGCCCAAACTAGAGCCCAAGCCAGGGCCCGGCCGATGGCATAACCAGACATAATTAATACTCTATAAATACACGTGGACCCCAATAATTAAAGCTACGCAATCATTACTCCATTAATCACCTGATTTGACCTTTTGAGAGCTTTGACTCACTTGAGCTTCGGAGTCCCTTCTGTAGGTAACCCCTCCTGGATCCAAGCCGACATGTATCAACCAGGAAGAGGCCAACTGAGGAGATGGCGGACTACGTGGGTAAGGTGACGCTTGTGCCTAACTTATCTTGTTTGTTCTCTGCAGGAACAATTGGCATCCTCACTTTTAACCAAAGTAACTTCGCAATCAAAAAGCAAGAACTTCATAGATTAACCATAGTAAATTTAACCAAAGTAACTTAATTAAAATTACTATGCCTAATCATGTCTTATTAACCAAAGTAACTTCTTGATTACTTCTAATCAAAGTTTTCACCTTTAATTAAAGTAACTTCCCAATTATTTGCAAAAACCCATTCAATCATATGAAAGTTTCTAAATTTAACCAAAGTAACTTCTCAATTAAAAATTAAAAACCCTTAGACTCATGATTGTTATGTTATGTAGATTTAACATTGTGCTAACTTGTTACGATGTAAAATTTATTACTTTTATTTAATTAAGAGACACAAGACAAAGATAAAAATAAATGACAACGAAAATCAGAAGAACAAACAGATTTATTCACTATAACCTTATAATCCAGTTAAGAAATTACAGTGGAGTCAACCATAGAAGCTTAGCGTTTCATGGAACTAAAATAACATCAAAATAGAAGAAGAAAGGGTAAAATAACCCCCTTTAAGGGTTCCTATGCTCACAAAGTATTTGCACTTTAGTCCCTCTTGCTTTATCCATTTGACCAAACTTTGACTAACTTTTAGTTGACCCTTTGACTATACAATGAGGACGAATGATGATTGTGGGCGTGATTCTGGTTCTGCACTGTTTCTCGTTTTGGCATTTCCCTTTTAGAGGTGACTAGTTGTTGGTAGCTTGGTTGGTCTCACATTTTTTGGTTGAAGAACACCAACGAGCTCACATTTTTGTGGTGGCGTAGTGGCTTTGTGGTTGTCTAACTTAGTTCATCTTGGTAGGTGAGATATGGGTCATGTTTTAGGTTTCATTCTACAGAGGCGGTTTCCGGCGAGCTGTTGGTTGAACCTTGATGGTTGGTGGTTGTTTGTAGGTGAAGGCGCAAATGATAACATAGAGGATTATGGTGCTCTTTGGGGAAGATACTAGGTTGAAGATGATGACATGGCAACACCTGATTGGTCTAATTTTGTGAGTTATGATGTTGTCATGTGTCACCCATCATAGACATTTCAAATTCATCTTGCATAGCTACAAGAAACTCTTCACACATAGTTATTATTTGAACCAAAGATAATATCATCAACATATATTTCAATATGTATAACATCACTTTCATGTTTTCTAATGAAGAGTGTTTTATCAACAACACCCCTTGCATATCCTTTTGATAAAAGACAATTGCTTAGCCTTTCTTTCCATTATCTAGGTGTTTGCTACAAAGCATACAAGGCCCTTTTCAATTTAAAAACATGATTAGGATATAGGTGATCTTCAAAGCCAAGAGGTTGTGATACATAAACTTCATTTAAGAAACCATTCAAGAATGCACTGTAAGTTTGAAATGGTGATTTAAGCCAAGAGGAAGAATGCACTGTAAGTTCGAAAGCATAAAACCCCTTTTAATTGAATCAAATATACTATGAAATTTGAATGCAAAAGCTGTAGAACAATAAAATAATAAAACAACAAACTAATTTTTTCTTGAGCTATGAAATAGTCGATTAAAATTTGAAATCAATCGGCTAAAATTTTGGGAATTTATGCAGAATGCATAATCCATAGATTTAGCTCACTACCAAAATTGAGTAATTTCAAAACTTATCCTTTTGCACTCCTGGCAAAATTGAGTACTTTCAAAATATGTTCTGAGGTATTTTATTTCACATCAACACTGGATCAAAGGAATGAACCTTACTTGAGACAAATCAATATTCTAGAAATGAAGTTACCATGCATACACAAACAAAAAAAATTCTATTTTTAACACATGAGTTAATCTTTTGAATTCACAAGACAATCAATTATGAAAGAAAGCACTCAAGTTAAATGTGTATTTTCTCACCAAAATTCTCTTAAGTGTTTTGGCTTGTGTTTTCACTCAAAATACTCA
>Ga0214543_1008322_pt1 | contig 17084 bp, 8 predicted proteins | sample CNSS2metaG_FD_160094 | JGI IMG/M metagenome (GOLD analysis project Ga0214543, IMG submission 160094) | Root nodule microbial communities from cowpea collected in UCLA plant growth center, Los Angeles, California, USA - CNSS2 | ecosystem: Host-associated > Plants > Roots > Nodule | place: USA... | reverse complement strand
TATTTATTAATGGTTATTCTTTTATCTGTTCTGATATATTTCACTTTATTTTTAATAAATATAATTCTAATATATATATATATATATATATATATATATTAACTTAATAACATTATCATATTATCACCTACTAATATAATATCATGTATATTTAAAAAATATATACACACAGGCGCGATAGCGCCTGTGTTACGCTAGTATATATAATAAATATTAAAAACTATTTAGTTATTTACTTATTTATTTAGTAATACCTAATTTGATCCTTCCAGAAGTGAAGCATAACGGTTGAGTTTTTGAATAAAATTGAAACACTAATGGATAGAGTTTTGAATAAGCATTTTATCTGAAAAGTGGTTGATAACGTATCAATTATATCCATGTATTAGTGAAATTCTCAATACATAACAGTCAAAACTGTTGATTTTATTTAGTTCCCCGTTAGCAAGAATATTTCAGATTTATCATTTTTATCTGTATTAATACAAGTATTTATTGTTATATTTATAAAATTGCTCAACTAAAAATAGTCAAAACTATGTTAATATTTTTACATAATAAATATTATTAGTCTGAAATATTGACTACATTATTAAATGTAATTATATATATTAGAAATTGTTCGGCTTTTTTTTTATTTAGTACTACAAAATTTGATATTTACAAACTGAAGCATAATAGGTAAGTTTTTGAATAAAATTGAAACATTAATAGATAGGGTTCTGAATAAACATTTTATCTAAAAAGTGGTAAATAAAATATCATATTATATCCAAGTATTGGTGAAATTCTCAATAAACCACAGTTAAAACTGTTGATTTTATTTAGTTACCTGTTAGCAGTGAATATTTCAGAATCTTTTTTTGTCATTTTTATCTACTTTTCTTCACTTGTTCTTGTCAAGTTTGCAGCATTTTGGGAAATTTTTCTGGGAATTAACCAAAGGGTCCATGTGTCAGAGAAGAAAGGACCAAGCTTCTTCATAGGCCACATTTTCTGTGAAAATTTTCTTAGCTCACATTACAAAGTTTTACTGAAAACTATTAAAAAACATAGTTCCAATAATGATGCTTCCACGGTCCAAATTGTCACGTTGTGAGGTTGTATGGTAGCCATAGCATAGAGACACTCGTCCTGATCCATAAGTCTGGGATGGTTATAAAATGGAGCAATCTTATGAACCCTCTTACACAAACAAAAAAACTGCATCAGTTCATCAGAACCATGTGGGTTACACAGAGTTACAAGTTTCTGCAAAGAGACTAACATGTTTCCTTCTATGAGTTTTCATTGTGTCTTCTCAGAAATCAGCTTGGTAAGTCCTCAACTTGTAGAAAGTAGAAGCATTCATTAGTTGTTAGGATGATGAAACAAATGATATTTCATTCATTCATTCATACATAGGGAAAGAAACTTCAACACTAGATGTGACTCAACTGAAAAAAGATGTTGCTTTTACTCCAATGATTCTGTGTATGTATGTACTCTGCAATCAGAAAGAGAAATCTAAAATTGTGTGTGTGTGTTGTTCCTTGAGGGTGAAAGATGCTGGACGTAAGTGGCCTAAATTAGGATAGAGAAGTTGAAATGAACTTCCATTACAGTATGGGACAAATTTGATGTGTGAGTGTGACCATGATCTGAAACTAATGGTGTTCTTTCAATTCAAAAGTCAGCAAAAACATGGTTTTCAACTTTTCACCACCACTTGGTCTTTTTTGAAGAACACCCTACAACGTTCCCACTTGACTTCTCTGGTCCACAGATTCTGAATCTTTTTTACTGTTGAGATCACAGTGTAAGAGTTAAAAAGTAACAAAAAAAAGGGTTCATAAAAAAATTCCTTGGTGAGTATGACTTCTGATTCCTCAATTATTATGGTTATATAAGGCTACCTTACCAAAAACCTTATTTAATAATTAGCTTATAATCGCACATCATGAAGCATCTAAGAAGCTACGTAAGCCTTAGCATCTTTTCCTCCTTTTTCCTCCAAGCCTATAACTATATTCAACCCAATCTGCATTGGACCAAGTGTGCAAAGACATTTTCCCAAGCTTCTTCTTTGCCTAGAAATCAGGTAATGTAATTTGTTTTACACAAGCTAGTTAGGTAAGCCAACACGTCCTCAAAAATTTAAGTCTGATTTTGCATTATTCATTACTCAACCTACACTGACACACTGTCAAAACACAAGCCTTTCATGCACATGTTCATTAGCAGAATTAAGATTAATTTAAACTATTTCAGCAATTTAGCATGTGCTTGATGTTCTTTAATGCAACTAACTTTGGTAGATTTGGATAAGCAGGAAAAATGATGTAGTTTCCCAAGATATATATACTCACTTTGATTTTTAGTAGATGCAGTAAGCCTTTATGCCTTTATACTGTTTAACATGCAGTAATCTCCATAAGCTTGCATTGAATTGGATGCTGTGATAAATATGGATGGGAAAAGCTCTTTACAAATAACTAGAAGTGCTACGGGTGATTATGATGATGATGGACATGCCAAAAGGACTGGTAAAGTTCTTAGCACCAAAACTTATCCATTTTGATGTATTCTTGAAGAATTTGAATCTTGAATTTTAACCCTTCCATGTTCTGGCAGGGAATTTGAAGAGTGCTGTAGCACATATCATTACTGCTGTTATTGGTTCTGGTGTTCTTTCTCTGGCATGGAGTACTTCTCAATTAGGGTGGATTGGAGGGCCAATTGCCCTGCTTTGTTGTGCAATTGTCACCTATATTTCTTCATTCCTTCTGTCTGATTGCTACAGAACTCCTGATCCTGTAACTGGGAAAAGAAACTACTCTTACATGGATGCTGTTAGAACTTATCTTGGTAGTAACACATTGAACACTTTCTCATGTGATTCTACAATAACTCAAGTTAAACTGTAATGTCTAATTGTGTTCATTGCTATTCAGGTATTAAAAGAACATGGATAGCTGGCTTCCTTCAGTTTTTGACTTTATATGGGACTGGAATTGCTTATGTTCTAACCACAGCAACATGTCTAGGGTACTTTCCTCATGAAATGAGAAAACCACCTTTGTTTTTCTTCTGTAGCCATATAAGCTAATGAATCATGTTCATTCTTTCTACTGCACAGGGCAATTCTGGCCTCAAATTGTTATCACAAGAAAGGGCATCAAGCTCCTTGTCATTTTGAGGGGAACATGTATATGGTGATGTTTGGAGTTGTTCAAATTGTAATGTCATTCATACCAGATCTCCATAACATGGAATGGGTTTCAGTTGTTGCTGCAATCATGTCCTTTACATACTCATTCATTGGATTAGGACTTGGCATAGCAACAGTCATAAGTATGATTCATCTTCAATCAACTATTGACAGTTTAATGTTCTTATTTTTAATTCAGATAGTTTTCTTTTTGTCCTTTCTCATTTCAAGTCTTCTTCTGACAAGGACAACACTTATTTACAGTTCTGTATATGTTGGTGTTACTGGAATTTCATCTGCATAATTTTATATAGTCTTTGGAAAACAACACGAATAACAACTAAGAAATTGTATCAAGCTTTGATCTTTGATAACTAAAGCAACAACATGAAGAAAGAGAACTATTAGTCCTGAATCCAACATTGTTTCTAAGGTCTTTTGTTACACTTTGCAGAAAATGGAAGGATTATGGGGAGTTTGTCAGGAATACCAACTAATACAGTTGCTGACAAATTTTGGGCAATCTTCCAAGCACTTGGTGACATTGCCTTTGCCTATCCATACTCAATTCTCCTTCTTGAGATTCAGGTACCTTACTATTTCATGCATCTTCAAATTGGGTGTGTTGAGTGTACATAAGACAGAAAGAAAATAATTTATATAGTTGAAACAAGTTTTGAATTTGTATTTTTCTTTTTGGAATGAAGGACACTTTAGAGTCTCCTCCACCAGAAAACCAGACCATGAAAAAGGCCTCAATGGTTGCAATCTTCATTACAACATTCTTCTACCTGTGCTGTGGATGTTTTGGATATGCAGCTTTTGGAAATAACACACCAGGAAATCTCTTGACAGGCCTTTTGAAAGGTTCTGGGTTTTATGAGCCTTTCTGGCTTGTTGACCTTGCTAATGTTTGCATCATTATTCATCTGGTTGGAGGATATCAGGTAATAATACTATAATGTTCCATATCAAAAACAAAAATGTGGTTGAAAAAAATATATTCCTTCTTATTCATTGCACATGAGATGTTCTTTCTGTGTTTGCCTAATGTCCCAAAAAGCATTACAGAATCACAGTTACAACCACATAAGAAAAGCACAAACAAATAAATAACATCAGAAGGGACAAGTCATCTGACATAAACATGTGGTTATTTACAAAAACCAAGCCATGCTATGCTTTTTAACTTCATCTGTAACCATACAAAACTCTGTTTGGATCTTAACTTATTTTAATCAGTCACTGAATTGAAAATTTTTTCCCTTTGTCTGTCTGTATATGACCTATTCTGAATAAGGGTGATACAATTAAGTCACTGACAACAAAATACAATTTTTTTCGAGACATGCAATTTGATTTGTTTATACATTCAAGCTTTCAAGTATAAAGAATAAAGAACAGTTCTTCCATCATTCCTACCATGATCTAACATCTTTAAACTAAGAAAACACATAACATAAACGTGAATCCACCATATACTAAGTGAGATAAACCTGCAAAAGAGTTTAACTCCAACACAGAATAAATCCACTTTATTTTCTTACTTCACACGTTTTCTCATTTCAAAAGCATGAAAAAGTTTTGGTATGAACATATATTCTTTGAAGTCACCTAACTCTTCATGAATGTGCTTTGTTCTCAGGTTTACAGTCAACCTATATACAGTACTGCTGATAGATGGGCTTCAAGAAAATTCCCCAACAGTGGGTTTGTGAACAAATTCTACAAAGTGAAACTGCCTTTAGTTCCTGGTTTTCAGCTAAACCTTTTCAGGTTCTGTTTTAGAACAACCTATGTGATTACAACGGTCGGTGTTGCAATCTTGTTTCCTTACTTCAACGAAATTCTAGGAGTGTTAGGAGCCATAAACTTCTGGCCATTGGCTATATACTTCCCTGTAGAGATGTACTTTGTGCAGCACAAAGTTGAAGCTTGGAGTAGAAAATGGATTGTTCTTAGAACATTCAGCTTTGCATGTTTTCTTGTGAGTGTAATGGGGTTAGTAGGATCAGTTGTTGGCATTGTAAAAGAAAAAATGAGCTGAAATTTTCATGTCACTCCCCTTAGTATAATGCTTACTGTATTTGAGTTCATAGATGGTGATGCTTTTGTAATGTGTCATGTAAAAAAAGGTTTAAAGTTGATGATGTTAGTGTTATTCAGAGATATAGATAGAGTGAGAAATTGTGGGGAATGGATGAAAGTGAATAAAATGGTACTACTCATTGGAATAATACAAGTTTTGTTGATGAAAGTGAATAAAATTGAACTCCCTTTTTTGGGAGTCTTAACAAATTTGTTGTTTGATATTAATGTATGTACTTGTACTTCATCAAAAAAGATTATATTAATTTATGATTTAATGATTATTAGTTATATCTATATGTGTATCGCATTTAAAAATATTATTCGTTATGAAATTCGAAATTTTGTCTTTAAGTGATTGATTACTTTACATTTTTTAACTAGAATCCAAATTATTTTTTGTTGATTGATAGAATAAAATGTGTTCCCCTAATAATAGATATAAATTAAACTTAAAATAGATATAAATATATCTATTGCTCTTAAAATTATTAAATTTGGATTGTTGTTATGAAAAAAAAAAGTAGTTTTATAAAATTTTGAAAACACTATTTTCAATGTGTATTTAATTTTTGTAAAACATTTTTCTTTAATTATTTTCTTTCTAAAATTTCAATTCTTTGAATTTCAAATATTTATTTAAAATAAATTAATGACATTTATTTGAAGTATCTTAAAGATTCTTTTTATGTAACACACCAACTTATTACAATATTGATATGGTTAAATGATTATTTAGTTTTTTATTCAGGTATAAGTTAAATAGTTAATATTGTTGTGTATTATTAAATATTAATACTGAAAAAAAGTTCACTTTTGAATAAATTTTTTTTTACAAATATATCAGGACTTATTATTTTATAAAAAATTAAAAAACATATGTAAATACAAATATATTTATAGTGTCGTTTTCATCTATAAAAATTGAATGCAACTTTATGAAAATACCTTTATATGATTTTTTTTATGGACCATGCTTAAACTTTATCCTTATTATATTACTCTATCTAACTATTTATTTCCAAGATGTCATGAAGTTAGCTAGCTACATATTTTTTCCCTTCAAAGTGCAGCCAATTAGTTTGAAAAACAGTTTTAAAATTTAAAAATAAAATTATAGTATTATTTTATAATAAAATCAGATAATTGTATACTTATTTACACAATAAAAATATATTTAATTGCTTAATTATTCCTTATAATTATTCAAATATAGGTACCGAATGAAAATTTATGCTACCTTACATGACATATTTTTAAACTTAACGTTTTGTGTAGGTGAGATAAATAAATTTATAATTTAAAATATTACAATAATATTGATAAAATGTGTTAGTTATATTTAGTTAAATAATTGAACCCGGTAGAACTAACTTTCTTAATAACTTAAAGCCTAACTTAATATTTTTTTTTTTGAAATTCTAAAGCCTAAGTTATCATTTCCTATAGATCGACCTAATTATTCTCATTATCATACTCATAAAAAATTAACTTTGAAAAGTATCAGATTACAATACATTATGTTGTTTTTTTAATGTTTATCAATTTTTTTCTCATAGAAAAATACAATGCAATGTTTTCTAAGTCGTTACTTATTTGAAATATGGTGAAACTTGTGTATCACTTTCGAGTATAATTACATAAGTAATTTGTTTTTTCAATATTATATATATATATATATATATATATATATATATATATATATATATATATATATATATATTTATATATATATATATTAAAATGCGTGGATCAATAAAAACTATTTAATAATTATTTTTTTTTTAACTATACGTATTTTAGTCATTTATGGTTAAAGAGAATTACTTGTATATATAATCCTTATTTAATATTAGACACTGATAAAAGTATTGGAATAAAATTAATTTATAATATAAGTACAAACAAATATTATCTGATTTGGTCAAGTAAATTAAAAGTTATTTTTAATATGGTATTAAATTTTATCGTTGAAATTTGAGTTTATCATATCATATACCATTAAGTCTCTCAGTTTTTCGATTTTTGCACTTAATGTTTTCGATATAAATATATTATATTATTAACTTGAGAAGAATATATTAAAAATTTCATATCAATCGAAAATATTACCAATTTATAATATATATATATATATATATATATATATATATATATATTTTATATTTATAAATTATCATGTTTTAAATTATTAGAATATTTTTAGTTTACATGGTACTCTATTATAACATTTATGTTATATATTTTATTGTTATTTAACATAAATAGAAATTGTTTTAATAATATTTATTTAAAAAAAGTCTAACATTACCTAAGTATTATAAGCTAAACCATAAATCCACGTGTAGGACCTAATTTATTCCCATCCATATATAGTTCTCACAATCCCCAACTCTTAAAATATTACTTTTTTTAAGGAAAAAGTCTCATTTCCTTTCTACAATATTCTCAACGCAAGTTTGATTTATTCCATTTTCTTATTTATTATTGATAGTTTGAATTATTCCTTGCTCAACTAGCAAAAGCAATGGCTAAGACTTGAGGAAAAAAGAAAAACGCAGACACGATTATTGAGATTTGAATTGATTTTTAGGTTGGAAAAAAACGTAAAAGTGATGTAAATGTTGGAACTAGAAGCATGAATGGACATTGATATAAAATAGTTCACAAATAGTGGGAGGGCATAAAACATGATTCCGTTGATATTAAGGTTCACCGGTGTTCGAAACAAATGGATGTCACTTGGTATCATGGACTTTTTTGGGTTAAATATGTTTTTGGTCCCTCAAGTTTCAGTGAAATTTGGAATTAGTCCCTCATCAAAACTTTTGACCAATTTAGTCCTCCATCTTTCAAAATGCATGAATTTAGTTCTTTTAACCAAATTTTGTTAAGTTTATCTGACGTTTCAAGCGTATTTCATGATAGTATTTAAGTTAACATTGAAGCAAAAATGTGTCAAACAGTATAAATAATTTAAATACTATCATGAATGCGCTTGAAATGTCAGATAAACTTAACAAAATTTGGTTAAAAGGACTAAATTCACGCATTTTGGAAGATGAAGGACTAAATTGGTCAAAAGTTTTGATGAGGAACTAAACCCAAATTTCGCTCAAACTTGAGGGACCAAAAACATATTTAACCCGACTTTTTTTTTAAAAAAAGAGAGGATAATTTAAAAAAATATAAAAAAATATAAGATTTTTTTTAAAATATATATATATATATATATATATATATATATATATATATATATATATATATATATATAAAGAGTGAAAATTTATATTTTAAGGTGTTAAATATGGTTTTAATTCGGACGAATTTGTAATTCGATTTTATCTGAAATTATGATGTAGTTTGGTACTCTAACCTTAAAAAAAGAATGAACATAGTCATATAAAATTTAACACCTAAAAGAAATTGTTAAGTTAAGAGAAATATATTTATCTATTTCTCAAGTTTTAAGATAAAAATATATCAATCTTTAAAATTTCAATTTTTCATTTAAGTTTAAAAATTAAAAATATATTTAACTTTATTTTAAATTAAAAATCAGTAATTGCAACCTAATTTTATGTTGTAATTTTCAATTTAAAATAAGAAAATTGTGTGTTAAAACATTTATTTTTATTTTAGTTTACGAGGATCATAAGAATGGTTGTTCTCTTCTGTTTTTTTAAGGAAAACCGTGTTATTATAATTCTTTTTAACAAAATAAAATTATGTTACAATATCAACTTCCATCAAATATTAAAAAGGGATAATAACCACTTTTAATAGAGATAATTAAATTATAATATATAAATAGGTGTACTTTAATCAGATTTATTTAGGATTTATCTTAATTAATTTTTTTAAATTAATTGGGTCACATTTGTAAAACTCTTTCTGGTATTCTTAAATTTCACTCTAGAAACATTATTTTATATCATTAACATACATAGCATGTTGGAAATTCATTATCAACTTCCTTGTCTAGATAGTCAATATACTTACTTTATAACAATTTGACGTGTAAATAGTTAATGTACATACTTTATAATAATTTGATGTGCCAAATTCTTTCACTTTATCACCACCTTAGGAAATCATAGAATTTTTTTTTCCTAATGAGTTTCATATTTAATATTATGATCATTCGGTCTAAGGTATCTTTTATTGCATATCCATAAAGAGTCACAACACACTCATAAAGGACAACAAAATCATAGAAGGGTCATCATATCATGTATGTGTTGCTTGAGTGAGTTCATCCCTTTTGAGTGACATTATTTCTTCACACAAAATAAGACTTATTTTCTTGAGCAATAACAACCCTAGAAGAGAGAGAATAGATACATTTATCTCGCTTGAGCAAGCTCTCGTTGCTCAAGCATCCATTTTCAAAGGAAATTGAGTTGGGTTAGCCTCTCCCTCACTTAATACTTAAGCACATACTGCTTGAGTGTTGTCCCAACACTTGACTGTTGACACTCATTGGTAGGGTCCAACAAGTTATAAACACTAAAACATCACTTTACTAATGCTCGAGGCAACCACATTGTCACTTGAGCATTGACATGTAAATGTTTAGTGTCATAACTTTTGCAACCCCATGCAACACCATCATTCATCAACCTTTGTGCGATCTTTTGTCATTTAAGTGCCACTTGTTTGTGAGGAGAGATAATGATCTCAACACTTATCTTACTCAAGTCTCAAGTGTAACATCTCATCTAACTATTACTATTAATCATCATCAAAACTTAGATTAAATACATACCTCCCTCATACCTCCCTCCCTCTTTTCCCACACATGTGTGTACAATTTTCCTTAAACATGTTTAAAAATAAAATTATTTCTTCTTTATAGGAAATTTAAACGCACATAAATCATCACATTTAAAGTAGCACAGAGACAAATATGGTAAGGTAACATTCTTTTAAAAGTATAACACGTTTATAAGGTCAAAATTCACACAATCGCACATTTTCACATCACATCCATTGTTTAATTAATATCATTCAATAATGAAAATCATATAATCATCATTGGCAACAACCTTACTTCCAGAAGACTCGGGCATAAAATTATATTCAAATATTTTGAACCTATTTAACTACATTCATACAAAGCTACATCTCAGGAAACAAAGTCCTCCTCATATGATAGGATAAATTCTTTACAATCTATCGGGCACAGTTCTTTTTCACACTACAATATAAGTCATGGGAACATCCATTAGCTATCACCACCTAATATTTTTCTATACGTGAGTCTGATATTAGTAAAGTTAGAATAATATCTTTTTTGGAATCGCTATTATACAACGTATAACCTCTCAATATAAAACTTCCTCCTTAGAAATAACTACATTCACATACATATATATTAGGTAAACAACTCACTGTAAATTAAGGATCTAAACACGACAATAGTGGTGGTTGAATGTATTATTAATATTTCAATTGAATTAAATGATATGTGATGAGTTTGGATGGAAGTAAGGTACATATGTAGTACATGGTGTGATGATTTAAGATTATATAAGAATGTAATGTATGAACTACGTGTGAATGTTGAATGTAATTTGAAGTAATTGTAGTTTTACTTTGGTTTGATATGAATGATGAGGTAATGATTCCTAAGGTGGGAATGCTACTATTTGGATGTTGTGTGGAATGTATAGATGTTAAAGTTCGAAGTGAGACTATCCTAATTCTACTAAGTATTTGACTCACGTAATGAAAGATACTTAGGGCGAGAGTTGAAAGAAGTCCTCATAGGTAGATTTGGCCTTGATGGTCAATTCTACATATGAGTGATTTACCTTGTTATACTCCTTGGTCTGAGATATGACAATGAGACGACAAGGATGTGGTCATGTGATGGCGAGGATGTGGCCATGGGATGGCAAGGACCCATGAAAGGTGAGGGTGAGTATAATAAGTGCATGATCTCATATTCTAATCAATATACTGAGTCCTTCAGAGATCGTGTATGATGTATGATGAGTACAAAAACTCCTTGAGAGCCTTTATGATTGTAATATTTCTTGTTTTATGCAACTGTTCAAATAATCTTAAATAATTCTAGCTTACCCTTATTTTTAGTGTTTGTTGGAGTTTTATTCACCTAGGATGATTGTATGTTATACCTAAGTAGAGGATAATACATATGAGAGAATATGAGAGAATCAATACTAAGATAGTCTTATAATGGTGTAGATAATGGAAGCTACTGATGTTAGCTTTTGTTGTATTACATAAAGTTTCACTTTTTTTGTTTACATGTTACGTATTTGAAAACTTTTTTCTTTACATTATTGATGAATAAGGTAATACATGAATATATAGTTTTTATAATTAATACCAATAATGAGATTATTTATTTAGTAGAAAAAATCTATCAATCTAGAGTGTTACATTTTAATAATTATGTAATTTTTTTAATGTATTACAATTAATATTTAGATATGATGTTAATTGACAATTATATTAATTTAACTAAAATATAGTACAAAATTAATCATGTAGAAGTAAAAAATAAATATACATGGAGATATATATTTATTATTTTTCATTTTAATTTATTTGTTTAAACCATATTTTCATTAGAGGTGATTTTGACTGAGACTTGTAAAATCATGATGAAATACAAATTTCTACCTTAAATATTTAACTCAAATCTCTATATTCTGAATTCAAATTTAAAATGGTTAAATTAAAATAATATCATGCCAGTGTGCATTTTTAATGTTGATTATTCATGATAAAATTTGTCTTTTTCAATTTTAACCGGATATATCCTTTTATTCCTATATGTTATTAACAATTATTAAAAAAGATAAATTAAACAATTAGATTCTGTTAAGTGTGGTCAGAATAAAGAACTTAAAATAAGTTATCCTGTTTTTGAATCTTTTTAATTAGTGACAAAATACAAAAACAAATTTATCTTATATTGTTCCTTGAGAAAAAAGTTATCACAAATTAATTCTTGCACTTCACATCATACTATTGTAATTCTTGTTTTAGTAATAATTATACTAAAACATGTTAGGCTAACGTGTTATTGTCTCCACAGTTATAAATGATTATATGTTGTGATGATGATGATAATAATAATAATAATAATAATAATAATAATAATAATAATAATAATAATAATAATAATAATAATAATAATAATAATAATAATAATAATAATAATAATAATAAATAAATAAATAAATAAATAAATAAATAAATAATAGTAATAATAATATTAATATTGTGTTTGTTTCTATGTTTTATTCATTTATAATTGTGCTGTTAGTGTGTCCCGTTGTGATTACTAGTACGATTATCTCTATGTAATAACAACAATAATAATTCATTATCAATATTATTTTTAGAGTTGTCATGATTAACTCATTATTATTCCATTTCGGTGTCATAAAACTTTTAGGGTCTATTCACTTGAAGAGATGAATTTGAGGGAGAGAGGACGGATGAGTTTGAGTGGATATGAGAATGAATAACAGGACATTTAAGTAAAAGAGATTTTATGAAATGTAAATACCTTCTAATCTTTGCATTTGGGCATAAATTCATCATACCCCCAATCCCTTAAATATACCCTTTCATCCGCTAAAGAATCAATTCATGAAAGTGAACAAAGCCTTAATCGGAATTTAACTCTTTCAAAAACTTTGCTACTTAAATTTAGGTGAAACTTAATTTTGCTTGGTTTATGAGTTAAAAATTTATTTATATTTTGATTTCAAAAAAAAAAAAATATATATATATATATATATATATATATATATATATATATATATAGAGAGAGATTTTATTTAACGAATTTGTTTGATTCTCTTGTCTTCAATTTATTTTTTATTTTATTTTAAAAAATTAATTTAGTTTGTTTTGTTAAAAATTGATGTTAATTAATATTTTTTTTTTTAAAATATTTGTTTTCATAAAGTAAATGTTTTGGAGGTGACCACTTGAGAAGGGAAAGGGGAATAAAACAAAAGGAGAATAAAAAAAATTGAAAAGAAAAATGTAAAAACATTAATATGTGATCACTTTCGAAACAATGTTAATATCAATTGAATTGAAATAATCATATTAAATCTTTTTAAATCTGTTGGAAATTTCACATAAGCCAACTTCATAGTATATAAGTAGGGTGCAAACCTCATCTTAAATTTACATATAGTGTGATATTGATATCAAAATCCTAATTAACTCAGTTTACTTATTTATACATTTTAAACTCAATGACTAAGGATATATGGGAAGTGAAGGTTTTCCAACTTAAAACAATTGGATTTCTAATTTTTGAAAAAAATGGAAGGCAAGAATTTGCAAGAAAATTCATTGGTGTAGCATTGACCAAAGAAAGTGTAGGGTAGGAGTATTGTCTCTTTGAATGGAATGAAGAACCTAAACTTTTGGTTAGAAAGTAGAACAAACAAAGAAACAATAATTGAAGGTCAAAATAAATGGTATCACGTAAGCATTGGTAAAGAAAACACCAATTCGTATAATCATAAAATGCTTCCACACGTGCTTTACTTATATTCGATAAAGACCTAAACCACCATTTACACCTCACAATATACTATTAACATTCTTTTTTTCTTTTATGTATGTGTCTATGAATCTATCTTCCCCTTTTGATTGTTTTTTTAAAATAAATATTGCTTAATTTAATCATGTTTATTTTACTTAATGTAACACTTCAAACTTTTACACTAGAATTCTTCGCATAATATTAACATTTTGTCTTATTTATGAGTTATTCTTTGTTTTTGTGTGGAGATTGTTAACTTCCTCACACTTATTTTATAAGCATAGTTCTCCCTCCATTTCTTTTTCTTTTTCATTGAATTCCCTTTATTCTTTCAACACACGTGTTTTTTTGAACTTGGAATCGTTTAAAGTTTTTAACGTTTGAGTCATGGTGAAAAAAAATATCAAAGACCACTTTAAAAAATAAATATTCATATTAAAAGCGTTTTCTAAAACTTTGTTTTATTATAAAGTTCTAAAAATAGGTGTATGTTTTCTAGAGTGAGTTTTGATAATATTAGAAGAAGCCGATTTTTTTTTTGACAAACAAATGCGTCATATTAATATAAGTTACTTATGAAAACACATTATAATTTATATGATTGATTTGCACAATATATCAGTATCACATCGGTGATAATAAACTAGCATGTTGGTATTGAATTTGATGGAAAAGTTGAATTCAATGTAAAAATTAAAATTATGGTGATATTTAATTATTTTTAATAGAGGAAAAATGAAAGTGTTAGAAGCGAAGTTCATAAGGTGAGGTTTGTATCCCACCTATATATTATCTTATGCGTGATATCCAAAAAAAATCGTTAGAATAGACTCTAACTTGTCTCTGATACCATGTTAAGAAGTGGAGCTTAAGCTTAACTCAACCTCACAAATCTAACTCGTAAGGTGAACTTTGTACCCTACTTATATACTATCAAATGACCTTATTTCTAATTGATAAGAGACTTCTAACAATATAAATTGAAAATACATAGGATTTAAGATAACAAAGAAGAGGTGCAAATTTTGGATTTAAAAATTAATGGAGATGAAGGTGTGGAAATAGAGTTCAAATAATAATGACAATGAAAGTTGAAACATAATATTTAAATAATAATGAAGGTGGATATTAAAATATTTTTTAATTTTTATAAAAGTATGATTAATAATTTAGGAGGTGTATATAGAAAAAGCCTAAAAACATGATGAAAGGAACAAAATGCCCATACAAAAATGGGCCAATAATCAACCCATGAGTCAGTGATTAAAAAGAAGTTTTTTACTTTCTGTACCCCACAATTTCTTCATGAACCATCTCAAATTTTCCGAATGAAGCTATTTTGAAACGTATGAAATAGATTATGAAATAAATTTTCTAAAATAAGATTTCCAGAAAAAAAAAAAAACTCGTATAATCCTTTATGGAGTGAATTTTTCAAAACTTTTCTCTATAAAATTTATTTCGGGAAGAACTTTCCAAAATATATAAAATACGTTAAAAAACACTTTGTAGAATTTTTTTTTCTTATATTTTCTCTCTTCTTCTTCTTCCCCGTAGCATTCTCACACTCTTCTTTCTCCGGCAATGGTGATAATAATAACGACAAGACTATAGTGACGTAAGCCTTTTTCTCTTAATATGAAGGTGCAGTTAATAATTATGAGGTTGCAGGAAGAAATAACCTTTAAAAGAAAAAAAGTTTTACCCAATACTGTATTTCTTTATTATTTTGTTTGTTATTTTAACTAACTGAATGAATTAGTGTAAAATATATTTATTTATAAGATTCGATTGTTTAACATATATTTTATTCATCAAAGAACCATCTGGTTTTGAAGAGATCAATTTCTAGAAACATTTCTTCAAGCGTAACATTTAATAATAGTTAGAAGTATGTAGGGTTTAGAAGTGTCCAATGTTTTTTAAAACTTGAAGAATTTTTATTTTGCCGTCAGGGTACGGGGTGAAGATGAACTTCGGCTTCTCACTTTATCAAATTTTGACAGGTTAAGTTGCTTTTAATTCATCAATTTATTTTTGTTTATTATTAATTATAATAAGATAATTCAATATGTAATAATAATAATTATTTTATTTTATTTTATTCAAAACATTAATTAATTAATTTAAATTTTAAAAAATATTTGTATAATTAATTATATTTTTTGTATTATAGGAGTCGGCAGGCTGCACACTAAAGACCTATAAATACAACACGACTGAATACATAACGGTATAATAAAAATGAGTACTTAGGAGACTATGAAGGTCGTGTACTTCCCATATCGTTAAAAGGGTAGGAAACTAACTATATATTTTGCGGTCAATGCTACTTGGAACCATCAACTAAAAGGAAAGAAGATATGAGTGTTCAACCTAATACACCAGCGGATGACAAGTATGCGAGCAACAAAAAAAAATATAGCATGCCAGTATGATGACGAACCTCCTCTAACTTAGGCGAAAACAAAACCAAGTGAGGTAAGCCCAAAGGGAACTGGGCCTATAATATAGGTCCAATTAAGCTTGGTTAAAATCAGTAAAATTTAGTAAAAGCCAATTAAGCGTACTCAAAGCCCAAAGTTTGGGCCCATGAAAAACAAATAATATGATACAAGGACAATCAAATCCCTATAAATATAAGTGGACTCAAGTAATTAGAAGTACACAATTCATTAGCATCCTAGTTCGAATTCTGATTTTGAGAATTTTTGTTGACTTAATCGTCGGAATCAATTTCTACATATATCCCCTATTTCATAATTCACACAAGGTAAAGAATGACAAAAACTTGAAGGACTATACCTTTGAGCACCCATTCAAGAAATCTCAAGATTCTAGAAACATTATAAAAAAAATTAACAAGCTGAATTGTCATATGACGAAAATGAATCAAAAATTTCAACTAATTTTATTGATGCAGGATAATTTACTCCGCCTTCATTTTGCCATAATAGACGAAAGCAAAACAGATCATATTAACTTGTTTTGTTATCTTATTTAAAATATATTTATTAATTTTTGTTTGAAATTATGAATAAAAAAAATGAAACAAATTGTTTGAATTGAAAAGAAAGTAAAAAGTGAAGATTTTTTTTTCTTTTTTATCTCATTTTTAATTCAAATATGATTTTAGTATTTAAATTTTGATGTAAAATTAAAATTTATTTTTATTTCAAATTTTGATATTTGGTCATCAAACTTTAAAATTAAATATAAATTATATATATATATATATATTCCTTCTATTTTAATTTC
>Ga0214543_1008321_pt1 | contig 17084 bp, 7 predicted proteins | sample CNSS2metaG_FD_160094 | JGI IMG/M metagenome (GOLD analysis project Ga0214543, IMG submission 160094) | Root nodule microbial communities from cowpea collected in UCLA plant growth center, Los Angeles, California, USA - CNSS2 | ecosystem: Host-associated > Plants > Roots > Nodule | place: USA... | reverse complement strand
CTAAAAAGATATCTTTTTGCAGAGCACTTTAAAACCACATCAAATATTCTCCTCCTTAGTGTCTTGTGTCTTTACTCATTGATTGAATTGCACTTAGGGACCCAACATATGTGGAATGTGTGTATCTAGAATATTTTTGGATGAATTTGGATTTGAGTTTAGATACCAACTCATCATCATTCTGTTTGCATTTGTTCTGTTGTTTCATTACATGTTCTTTGCTTGAGGACAAGCAAATGTTTAAGCTTGGGAGAATTTGATGAGCATATCATATATAGATATATTCATGCATTAGTTTAGGACATTTTTATTCATTTGTGCATTATTTGACTCATTTCATCATGCATTATCTAGTTTCGGATCATACATTTGGATTGGTGCGTTGTTTGTGTAAACAGGTCTGAAAGGATTAAGTTAGACGCAAAACAGTATGTTCCACAAGTGCCTGGTGGAGTCTTCCACGACTTGTGGATGTGGCTTCAGAAGATGCAAGTTTCAAAACAGTTTTTTCCATAAGTGCCTGGTGGATTTTTCCACGACCTGTGGTTTTGTGCAGCGAATTGGAGGATAAAAACAGGGTGTTCCACAGGTGCCTGGTGGATTTTTCCACGACCTGTGGTTTTGACTTCAGAAGATCATGCGCAAAACAGAGTGTTCCATAGGTGTCTTGTGGATTTTTCCAAAACCTGTGGATTTTCTAGCGAGAAAATTAAAGATTACGTGGACTCCAAAAGATTTAAAAGAAAAAGAAAATATAAAGAGGAGAGATAGGGGGAAACGGTTAGAGGAGAGAGAAAGTGATCTCAGCAAAGAGGAACGTGGAGGAAAGATAAAGGGGAGCGTTCACAGAAAAAAAAAACTTCTTCTTCTTCCTCTTGTTTTTTTTAACTCTTTTTTTTTCTTTTCTCTTCCTTTTTTTTATATTGTGAAACAAACAGTCATTTCTCTAGTGACCAAATGCAGGGAGTGTCACCTTAGAAACCCAAAAAGAAACTCTTAAAGTCTATCACTCAAAAATTATCTTCCTTACATGTCAAGTGTCAAACCCTCATCTTGTGTAGTGTGTGAGTTCCCCAACAATTATCTAATGTGCTTCTCCAAATATAATTGAATAAACTTAGACTTGAGTTAGATTTATTTTTATGCTATGCAAATGAAATGCAACAACTAACATGCAAATGAAGCAAATGTTTAAGCTTGGGAGAATTTGATGAGCATATCATATATAGATATATTCATGCATTAGTTTAGGACATTTTTATTCATTTGTGCATTATTTGACTCATTTCATCATGCATTATCTAGTTTCGGATCATACATTTAGATTGGTACGTTGTTTGTGTAAACAGGTCTGAAATGAGTAAGTTAGACGCAAAACAGTATGTTCCACAAGTGCCTGGTGGAGTCTTCCACGACTTGTGGATGTGGCTTCAGAAGATGCAAGTTTCAAAACAGTTTCTTCCATAAGTGCCTGGTGGATTTTTCCACGACCTGTGATTTTGTGCAGCGAATTGGAAGATAAAAACAGGGTGTTCCACAGGTGCCTGGTGGATTTTTCCCCGACCTATGGTTTTGACTTCAGAAGATCATGCGCAAAACAGAGTGTTCCATAGGTGTCCTGTGAATTTTTCCACAACCTGTGGATTTTCTAGCGAGAAAATTAAAGATTACGTGGACTCCAAAAGATTTAAAAGAAAAAGAATATATATAAAGAGGAGAGATAGGGGAAACGGTTAGAGGAGAGAGAAAGTGATCTCAACAAAGAGGAATGTGGATGAAAGATAAAGGGGAGCGTTCACGGAAAAAAAACTTCTTCTTCTTCCTCTCATTTTTTTTACTCTTTTTTTCTCTTTACCTACTAAGGGATTGGGGGTAAAACAGCTCTCAGTAAACTCAAGTGGATGATTACATTACTCGCATCAATTGAAAAGGAGTAGAATTTTATAGGAAAAAGTACGAAATCAATCCTCTAACGATTCTTCTCTTGATTAAAGTTTTTGTTATAAATTTTATGCTTGCAATTATATTGATTCACATTTGCTCAAAATTACGTAAATTAAGAATCTAATATTCAACAAGTCAATCCTAGAGGACGATATTTTATTACTACGTTAACGATTGGTTCACTTGCCAAACGTTCATCATCCCTCGCTAGGCGATTTTGCTACAGCAGATTGGTGTTATGCTTGCTATGATGTGCGTGATCTACAAGGCTTATAGGGTATCTTAAAGGTGGGTTTGCTGGTATTCCTTCAGTTGAGCTCGGAACATATCCCTTGAGTTGTGGCTCGGAATTGCATCCCTCGAGTTATGGCTCGAGATGGCGGATGAACACGAGGAACTCTTGAGTTGTGGCTCGGGTTGGCGAGTGTTGCTAGTGTGAGTGTGCTGGTTGTGGCCAGTACGGATGGGTCCAGATAGATTGCCCTCCTCAGTAGTTGACTGACGAGTTTGGTAGTCTTGGGACGTTGCGAACTATGTTCGTATTTGGGAACTCCACCTGGCATTACAGTGTGTGATCCGTAGCAATGGTTTCTCGCACGTGCTCTATCGGTTGTGGCCGATAGGTATGGCAGCAAGACACCTTGAGGTACTCATTAGAAGACGTAGAACATGATTAACATGGTGGTGGCCATGTGATGGGATATCAAGGGATGGATTTCCTTTGGTGTGATTGTGTGATTGTATAATTGTGCCATAGATATATATGTTTATTTTGTTAACTCACCCTATCTGCTTGTGTTTGGCGATGATCGTGTACGCGGTACACGTGAGCAGATGATGTTGCAGGTGGATCTAGTGAGGCATAGAGCCGAAGCGGGGCTAGATTGGGATAAAGAGTTTTCTCAGAGTTTTATTGTTTTATGATTTGGAATAATTTTGTAAACACTTTGCGATACTTATGATTTAATCAAGTTTATGATTTGGATTTAGTTTATTTGACTATGTAATGAAGTTTTAAATTTCCCGCGTTTTGGGAAATGAGATTTAATAAATGACGCTGACGATTATTTCTATTTTATTTTATTTAAAATAATATCCGGATGGGATGTTATACTACTGATGAAGAAACCTACTCAACTACAGATGACATGTCTGACTAATGCAACCTTTCATTGCTGCTTACTCACTTTTGGCCTTTATTGGGTTATTTCCTTTATCTCTACATATATCTGATCAATTTCAGTTTCTTAATCTCACTTAGTATAGGTTGCGTTATCTTGTCTTGTTATGGTTGGTCTGTCCTTGTTTTGCTTATGTCTAAAAAGGGGGAGAACTTTGTATTGTTGAAAGTTGACTGCTATTGACGACTTATATCTGAATTAACATGATATATGGGTAACAAAAATCAACTGAATTGATGAATATCTTGTTTTGGCCATCATTAAAAAGGGGGAAATTATTGTTATTAAATGTATGTATGATGATTTTAAGTTTTTTATTATGTCAATAATAGCATGACAATGATTAGCATGACATGTATGTGATAATCTGAAAATAATATGTTGCCTTGATAGTCGACTAAGTTACTAATCTAGTTAACTAGGTTAGTTCTGGTACTTGGTTTTGGGCCTATCATAATGTAGTCAACTATCCAACTAATTTAGTCGACTAAGTCTCGTCCTGACAGCAGCTGTTAGATAAAAATAGTTTCTTGCACCCTCTAAAGAATACGTTTTCAACCAGAAAGAAAGTGAAAAAGAGAGCTGGAAATTTTCTTGGAGAATATACTGCAACAAGGGCTTATGTGTTCATCAAGATTGATCAACAAGATCAAGTGAAGAGAGTGTAATATTGACATTAAAGTAGTGTACAAATCAGGTGTTTTCATTTCATTACTGTCACTATTTCTGTATCAAATTCTGTAGTAGTTGTTGTATTAGTTTCTTGTAAGTCTTGAATCTGAAATTTTGTGTACTATCACTATGATTGTGGTAATTGTGTGTAATTGCTTGGAGCGTTACAATTTGCACATTTCTTGAAGGGATGTTTTCAAGAAAGTGTGGTTTTAGAGTTTAGGAATTGCATAGGTGTTTCTTGTATTCCTTCTCTTGTTGATATAGTGAAATTTCTAGTGAGGAAAACTAGAGACCGAATGTAGATTCATTTGAATCGAACCAGTATAAATCTTGTTGTCTCTCGTGCTCTCTTTCATTCTCTTTTAATTTATGCTAGGTATAAAGGTTGAACAATATGCATTCTTAAACTCCTTTTGTCAATTGGTTAAAGATTTCATAAAAATTGTTTTTCAAGTGTAAGAACAAATCAAAAGTTTGAAAAACCAATTCACCCCCCTCTTGGTTGTGAAATATTGGTGCATCAAAACTAAGAATCTTCGAATTAAGTAATCAATAATTTAGCAGATAAATCTAATATACATTTTGGCTTGCTCTTTATTCATATTTTCCAGTGTCGGAGATAATGACAATGCAGTTTTTTATTTTGAGGGTTCTCTTAAAAGTGTAGTTTTTTAATTATGGTATTGCTATTTTGCAACTTCTTGATCTAGACTTTTGGTTCTTTGTTTTCTTCAAATTTATACCGAACTCTACTTGTTTTAGTGATAATGCTTATGTTTACTGGCATACTAATCAAGTAGACAAATGGGTTTGTAGGCTTTGGAACAGTATGCATTTACTTACCTTTCACAAGTGTAGAACCACTCTCTAATCTCTCTATTTGTGGACAATGATGTTGTGGCTACTATATTTTTTAGTACTGCAATCAAAGCTTGCTATGTTGAGTAGATCAATGTTATTCCTAAGTTACCGGTCTCATGCCTTTTTTTCTGGAAAAATGGTTAATATAGACTTTATTACTCTCTTTTTCTTCATATTAATGCTATAGATGAACAAGATCCGCTTAATATGAGAAAAACATTTCTTGATTCAGATCATTGGCACCAAGTGAAGAGCATTCTCAAGTAGCCTCTCTTCAATCGAGTTTGACCAGCAAATGGATGCTGCTAGGATATATTTGTTAGTTTATAGAAATTGACTTTATTTCGACTAATGTGTCTACTTCATTCTATTATAGAAGTGAAATTAATTTGATTATTTACAAAAGTCTAATTGGCTCTTTCTATGATATTCACTGCAAAGTGTTGGGATGAAACAACTAATAATTCTGCAAAGCGAGAACTCAACCTTCTCCTCGCTGTTTTGAAAACTTTTGTTGATATTTTGTAAAATTTTGGTGGGATGAATATTTTAATGTTTAAGAACAATTTTTTGAATAGTAAAAATGTGTTTAGATTTTAATTTGGTACTCAAATTAGTTTATATAAAGTAGTTTATATGAAATATATTCCTTTCAAAATTCACTTCACATGAAAAGTATAAGTTTTATTTTTAGATTTAAGGGAAAAATATGTTTTTGGTCCTTCAAGTTTGACCCAAATTTGGAAATGGTCCCTAGTCGAAACTTGGTCAATGTTTGGTCCCTATACTTTCAAAATCAAATTTTTTAGTCCCTATTTTTGGACGTCGTTAAAAATAACAAACAACGTGCCACGTGTTATTTAATTTTTTATATAAAAAATAAAACTAGCGTCGGCCTACGATTTTTCACAAAAACTGGAAAAAATATACTTTTGATCCCTGAAGTTTGAATTTAAGTTGGAAATTGTCTCTCAGTTGAAACTTTGTATAGCCCGTGCATATTAAATAATAATTATATAATAATAATCATAATAATACTATACTAATAATAATAATATTATATAATAATAATATATAATTATTATTATATATAATTATTAATAATATTAAAATAAATAATAATATGATAACTATTATTAATATTAAAAATAATTATATAATAATAATATATCAGTAATAATATAAATAATAAATAATAATATTAATATATCAGTAATAATATTAATAATAATTAATAAGATTATATGATAATAATAATATTAATATTGTTAATAATATAATTATAGTACTGATATATAATTATTAATAGTATTATTTATATTATTATTGATATATTAATATTATTAATTATTATTAATATATGATAATATTATTATTAACAATTATATAATATTATTAATATATAATGTTATTATTATTAATAGTAGTAGTATTATTATTTATTTTAATATTATTAATAATTATAAATTATTATATAATATTATTATTAGTATAATAATATTATGATTATTATTATTATTATATAATTATTATTTAATGTGCAGTAACCAAATAGTGACCAAGTTTCGACCGAGGACCATCTCTAAACTTGGATCAAACTTGAGAGACAAAAAACATATTTTTCTTATATTTAAATGAGGTTAACTTATTTTTTTTTGTAAATAAATATACTTATTAAATATATTGTAATAACTTGCATTCATCTTTTAAAAAAGTTAGAATCATTATTTTTTATCTCTCCTGAACATTATGCATTTTTGTTTGAGGGAATGAGAATATAAGATAGAGTAAACTAATTGATTTCTTTTGTAAAGTTGATTGATATTACAAAAATAAAATTTTCGTATTAATTAGTTAATATAATGAATAATAAGATTATCTTTAATTTAGTTTTAATAAAAAATACATATGCACTGAAAATAAAAAATAATATTATTAAATTGTTTAAAAAACACATATTGACATGATACTATTAGATTTAAGTGCAATCTGATTACGAGGAGCTAAGTTGTGCTGATTCATCATGTTAGCATTCTGCTGCTGCATAGTTTCTAACATTGCCTCAATTGTCCCCACCAAGTGAGAACTATCCGGGTTAGGAAGAGGAGGAGGAGGGGGCCCAAGTGCCATAGCTCTGACCACACAAAGAGAGAATCATCAGTCTAGCTAACAAATACCACAACTGCACCAAAAATACTATGAGAAACACACCTACAGACCCTAAAGGAACTACTGCTCTAATACCAAAAATGTAACATCCCATTTAATAGTTTTTCACGCTATCAAATAAAACATTATATCATGATCAAACATAGCAGATAGTAGGAATAACAGTCATATACATATAAGTATATACAGCTGGTACAGTCATCCAAAATCACCATATAAGACCCTGGTGACAAGAGTAGAAATATAAGGAGAAGATCTAAACTACAAGTCTCAAGACTTTGCAGAATCTGGTCCAAAAACTAACACAACATTCAAGCAAAGGATCAACTCCTGCTCAGCAGAGGGGTATCGTCATCTGGATTCGGCTCAGCTCACACCAACCGTAGGTGATCATTGCAAAGGAGAACACACAAGGACAAGCAAACATAAACAAAAGGGTAAGCTAACTGAAATAAGAGAAAAAATGATACAATTCACAATATAAATATCATTCATAACACACAACTCAATTGTATAATTCTAGACTCGATATCCAGATTGTGTAAGCGACATTGGAGCTCTTGGTGGCTTACACCTGTAACGGTTCCCAGACTCTGCAAAGTCTGGACACAAGGAGTTATCACCCGACTGTTCCTAGGGTAAGTCCCCTCCGCGTCTAGGACTTGATCAAGTCCAAAGACTAGGACCTCCTGCTACTCCTCACGATATAATCCATTCTGCTCTATCTGAGCGTGAATGATTATTGGAGTTTCAGGATACCAACCAATATGGATTCCACACGTCCTTACACACACTAACAAGTTCACCTGAATTTCCCTTGAAATTCTATTCCAGCCACAACTCTTTATAATTCATATTCATCCAATTTCATCACACAATACATTAATAATGACATTCCAAGCATATAAGAGTTTATTTGCACAAAACCACATTAGAACATGTAATCTCACTCTTTAAAACAGAAGCTGAGGTGTCCCACTACAGTGGATCTCGCTCAAGCTAGACATTCTAGCCTAGGCGAGAGGCCATCTCGCTTAGGCGAGTCAGTCTCGCCTGAGCGAGGCTCTAATAGTGGCAAAAATTAAAAACTGGGCGAACTCTCGCTCAGGCTAAGCTGGTTCGCTTAGACGAGAGTATCTCTCGCTTAAGCGACTCCAGCTCGCCTAGGCGAGACTTCACGCAGGAATAGGGGTGGGTTTTCTGATGTTTTCGCTTGGGCGAGAACCACCCGCCTATGCAAAAATACCAGGTTACTCCACTGCTCCTACATGTAGGAGCACTGAATCCATGGCAAACCACAATCAAACAACCACACATGCATTTCAAACATTAATTCAACATACAAAGCTTCAATCAAACATGATTCACGGTTTAAATGAGAAGAATTTCGGTTAGCTTCCCTTACCTCTATAATTTACTCACAAACAAGACCCCTTTTTAACAGTGAGCACCTCCAAACGCACAACTTAGGAAGCTGAAATACAGGTTCATAGGGTGAGAATGTGATCCTAAATTGACTTAGCACTGATGGAATTCCCGGATTCGAAATTAAAGAGAAAAGGGAAACTGAAGTTAACTTACATGGATGAAGAGGGAATTCAATTATGGGAGAAGTTTCTGCCCTGGGTCCAGGTTCGTTTGCTGCTGCAGAATTGGAGAGTGAATTAGAATGGTAGCTTCAATTCACTGGTTTAGAGAGATGGCAGAGAAAAAAAAATGGAGAAGGTGAAGTGAAATTGTGTTGTTCTGTGAGTGTGGCAGCAGTGATATCGTGAGAGTAAAAGGGGAAAGAGGAAAAGAAAAGGGAAGAGATGAAGTGAGTCTCACAATGTTCATCCCTTATTTTATAAGTTTAATTATGAATTTTAAGAAATAGTATGTGAAATAATATTTAGAAAAAAAAAATGAAAACATGAATTATAAAATATTACTTTAAAATGTTACATAAATAAAAATAAATATTTTTTACTCATTATTCGAGTAAAATTTTAATTATAATATAGGTTTATTATAATATAAGGTACAAATATGAATTTTATTATATAATTAAAATTATTGGGTTTGAATAAAATAATATAAGAATGAAATATACATAAATCCTATATATAAAATATTTTATATTTAATTAATGGAATGAAGAACTGATTTAAAATGATATTTACATATATTTTTTATTTTTATTATAGTATTTTTAATTCCTATGAACTAAATTTAAATTTAAATTTATTTTACGATCAATATTTTACCGGATAATTTTTCAGTTAAAAAGTCAAAATATTTTTTATATAATTAATATATATAATTTAGTTATAAAAATTCAAATAAACTTTAATTACCTTATGATTAATTTCTAAAAATATTGTAAGAAAATAAGTATAAACTTTTTACAGTTTATTATAAAATATTTAAGATTTTATTTTAGAAAGATAAGTTTTAAACAATATTATATTAAATATATATATATATATATATATATATATATATATATATATATATATTAAAAATTAAATTAAACAATGAGTATACTATATTTTATTTTTAAAATTACATTTGTATTTATATTTTAAAATAGAAAGATCAATTAATTTAGAGTGACTTTGAAATTTATATTTTATTTTATAATTATTTATATTTAATTTTTATTAATGTTATTTCTGTAACCTCCCATTTAATAGTTTTTACGTTACCAAATAAAATATACCATTCATGATAAAACAAAGCAGATAGTAAAAATTAGCAAATGTGAAGTATTCATACAGTCATCCGAAGAACCATAACAACATGTTGGTTCTAGACACATCCTATACTAAGAAAAAGCTAACAAAAGTCCCCCGGACAAAACATAAACAGGTCAACCATCAAACCCCTAAATTGTTGTCAACTCCTATCTAGGTGAGGAGTATCTTCACCTGCATTTTCATCTGCTCACACCAAAGTGATCATTGCAAGAAAGAACCAAACACAAAACAAGCAGAGAAATGAAAGGGTAAGCTAATCTGATTAAAGGAGTCATGCAATTCAATTATAAACAGAAAACCATGCAATCTTCTTCTTTTTCACCAGAATCATATAGGCCACACAAACACTGGATTATGTAAGCGACATTGGACCTCTTGGTGGCGTGCACCTGTGATGGTTCCCAAACTCTGCAGAGTTTGGCCTCAAGGGGTTATCACCCAACTACTCACAGGGTAAGTCCCCTTTGCGCCTAAGACTGATTAAGTCCAAAGGCTAGGACCTCTTGCTACTCCTCACGACATAATCCATTTTGCTCTATCTGAGCGTGAACGATTATTGGAGTTTCAGGATACCTCCAATAGTGAGTCCTTATGTCCTTACATACACTAAACATTTCCCTTGAAATCCTAGCTCAATCACATTCTTTCATAATAATAATTCATGCAATTTCACCACACATGTTACCAGCCATAACAATCCATGCATATCCTAATTAAATTCACCTTTGAACATTAAAACATAGCTTCATCCCTCAAAACAAAAAAAATAACACTCAACTGCAAAGGTTCTCGCCCAAGCTAGAGGGGTTCGTCCAGGCGAAAGGTCTCTCTCGCTTAGGCGAATCATTCTTGCCTAAGCGAGGCTTGAAACAGAGAACAACCCAAACTCCGGGTGAATTCTCGCTCAGGCTAAGCTATCTCGCTTAGAAGAGAGTGTCTCTCGCTCAAGCGAGACTGGCTCGCCTAGGCAAGATCTTGCGCAGTGACAGGGGTGAGTTTCTGATGTTTTCGCTCAAGCGATAGCTGCTCGCTTAGGCGAAAATATCAGATTCCCAATTTGTTCTCGCATGCAGAAGCCCATAAACCTCACACAATCCATTCATACCCCCAATTACACAGTTCAAGCACTCATACAACACCCAATCATGCAATTCAAAGTCATCAAAATGATTTCTATATTAAATTCAAGCAAAACAGTTAGCCTCCCTTACCTCTAACAATCACCAACTAGCAAGAACAAATTTTAGTAGGGGGCACCTCAAATGCACAACCTAAGGAACTAGAATGCATAAACTTAGAGTGAGAATAGGGCTCTCATTCGATTTAGAAGAAGGAGAAGGTTCCAACATTCAAAATTTAAAAAGAATTGGGGAAACCAAAAATCAACTTACATGGATGGGAAGGAAACACAGCTTGAGGGAGAGGTTTTGCTCTAATCTCAAGTTTGCTGGCTACAACAGGAAGAGAGGATGTATAAGAATGGGAGCTCAAGTCCTCTGGTTAGAGAGAAGTGGAAAACAAGAAGGTGAATGCAGAGTCTATGAGTGGTTTTAAGAAGAGTGCGGGTTCTGTGTAAGTGGTAGCAGAGAAAAAGAAGGAGTAGTAAAAAGGGGTCTCACAATTTCAAATTAGAATTGAAATTTAATTCATAATAATTTTAATTTTTATTACAAATAATTGAAAATTTAAAACCAGTCTCAATGTACGAATGCTTCTCATATTTCAGTTTTTAATGGTCTTTCATTCTCATGTTTCATTTTCTAAATATCTATCTATGACTCTTAATAAAAATTCGAAAATGAAAATAATTAATTAATTCAAATATTTATGTTTTCAATAATATAATAATTTTTTTTACTACAATTAATAACATTAATAATAGAATTAATAATAACAATTAATAATTAAAATCATTAAAAGATTTAAAAATACAAAATATTCTCGATATGAGTTTTATTACAATAAAAAAAACAGACAAGTTTTATTAGTTGTTAAAATAATTAATATAAACCAAGTAAAATTTTTAAATGTTTGTACTGTATGAAAATTGTATTCATCCTTCAATAAATAATTGAAAAAAAATTTACAATGGTAAATTACACTAGTGCAGTACCCCTTTTGGCCCCAGTTATTTTCGAGATTCTGTCTCGGTTTAAGAACCGAGGCATATTAAAGTGAGGCCAAAAGACACCCCCTTTTGGCCTCGGTCATTACCCGAAGTCATAGATCTCTTTTCTGCCTCGGTTGTAGAGAGATCGAAGCCATAGATTCAATATTTAAAATAAAAAAAAAATTTGCAGCCTCCGCGAAGCTTCCTCGCGCACCAACCATGGCAGTTCACGTTCCACCATTGCCGGCAGCCACCGCTTCTCCATCTTCTATACAACGCGCAGCCACCGCAACACCATACCCCATCGAACCACCATGAGCAAGCTACCTGCATTTCGAATTTACAGCAGCTGAACCATCACCATTGTGCTTGGAGCAACAACAGCGTTCAAAACACCATTAACACTCCACCATGGAAGCAGCGAGAACGAACCATCACACCGAAACAGTTGTAGCAGTGAAACAACAGCGGAAACGCGAATGCAACACCAACATCACTGTGACACAGATCTGCATTGCGTCCAACCTTTCAGCCACGCAGCCGTGCATCATCTCGACGCTGCCATCACCATCGAGAGTTCATCTTCACGTTGCCACCACAACCATTGAAAACGCAGCATCACCACCATCATTTCCACTGCAACGCCGGCGCGAGCTCCACCTTTGCACATCGAACCAGAGTCGCGACCACCATGGCAGCAGCGAAGACGTATCCTCCATTGCAGTAGCGAACCAGAACAGCGCCAACAACAATCACGCAAGCACACACCAAAGACGCGAGTTCAGCCACCGCAGTTCCATTCTTCATCTTACCGACAACACCCATCGCGAATCCTTCGCGCAGTCCACCAAGCAGTGACGAGAACTCCATCGTTCAGCCATTGACAGTAGCAACAGCAGCGAACATAGCTTCCACACCACCACGCAAACGCAACAGCAGTAGGCAGTCCATCACACCTGGGGTTCGCCCAGAGAGAATTGGGGAAGAAGATGAATAGTGATCGAGGTTCGCGATTTGGGGATTTTAACAAGCTTAATGGCCTCGGTCGAAGGGGACCCGAAGCCAAAGGGGGCGGCGCTGATGAAATTTATAAATTAAGGTTTCTGGGCAGGGTTATAGGCTTCGGTTCTATTTCAACCGAGGCCTAAAACTGCCCAATATTGCCTCGATCGAAAAGCAACCGAGGCCAAATGTATTCTCGCTGGCGCCAATTTTAAAATTTTCATTTCTGGACTGCCTAATAGGCTTCGGTTCTTAAGGAACTGAGGCCTAAAGCTGCTTACGGCACCGGTTGTTTGTAGAACCGAAGCAATATAGGTTGCTGAAATTGCAAAATTGTCATCGCCTCCTTATAGGCTTCGGTTCCACCATAACCGAGGCCTATAAGGCGAGGTAAATTATCAAATCTGCACTAGTGTTACAAATTATATTTTAAATATTAATGATAATTTTAATTTCTATTATCAAAATTTAAAATTTGAAAAGTGAGTTTTTGTATGATTTCTTTTCACAAAGTATTTGTATATTCTCTTATATTTCATATTACAACATTTTTCTTTTTTCATATTTCATTTTCCAACTTTCTACCTTTCCTAAACAAAAATTCGAAAATGGAAACAATTAATTTATTAAAATATTGATGTTTCTAATAGTATAATAATTTTGTAGCTACTACAATTAATAACATTAATAATAGAACTAATAATAATGAAAAATAATTGAAATCATTAAAAGATTTAAAAACACAAAATGTCTTCATTTATAAGTTTTACAACAATAAAAAAAAAGCATACAAGTTTTATTATTATTATATTAATTAATAATTAATATAAACAGTGTAATTTTTTTAAAATATTATTTGGAAATTGTATTCATCCTACAATAAATCATTGAAAAAAAATGTGCAGTAACATATTACAAATTTATATTTTGAGTATTAATGATAATTTTAATTTTAATTATCAAAATTGAATATTTGACACGTGACGTTGACTTTAACACCGTTTGGTCAAAATTAACGACAAGGACCAAATTGAATATTTTTAAGAAAATGAGAATCAAATTGAGATAACGAAAAACTTGAGGATAAAATTGAAATTTTTTAATAAATAGAGGGACAAAAAAGTAATTTATCCTTTATATAATCTCAAAATTCCTTGACGGTTACCCAAGCTTATAACGGAACAGAATTAAAATAAAAAATCATTCAAAAACAAAATGCTTGATTGTAGCTAAAATCGATCTTCTGTATCTCCAAAGATTGAGTTAATTTGAACAATACAAGTTTTGAAAATTAATTTGTGTTCATATTTTTCATACAGCCACATCACAATTGTTGAAATTATTTCCAAACCACGGCATTGACCATTCATAACAGCAAAATATAAACTGTTTGAAAACTACTGTTTATATGGGCAAACAAAACTGATACATCGTCATCATGGTTGAATTGAACATTGTGTCATTTTTGTGGTTGTTTTTATCTGATGAGGAGTTATATATGACCATAAATGGTGGAAAGGTTGCTTCATCTTCCAAGTGGAACACGCTCCTCAATAGAGCCAACATGCTCATTGAATTCATCGATGGCAAATTTAAATATGTAATTTTTTAGTGAAAGTCCTATATCGATTTGATAAAAAGACCAATTTACAATATAGGCTTAATTATTGGATGTAAATCTCATTCTATATGTTGATTTTGTGGAATTGAGTTAGACTTAAATTTCACTTCTTATCGTCGTATAAGAGTCTTAGTTTAAAGTCTATCCATACGAGATTTGTGTTTGTTAGACATATAATTCCACCCACTATTAGACCACCCATTAGTGTCTAGTCCCATATACGAGATGTATATACCTAATTGTGAGAGAGGTGTGCTCAAAGTCCCACATCGCTAGAGATAAGACTACTAAGTGCAAATCTTACTTTACAAGCCAATCTTGTGGAATCGAGTTAGACATAAAATTTACTTCTTAACATTTTCAAACTCATTTTCGATTTTGGGACTAAACATTAATGAAAATTTGATACTTTACACCGAAAAAACAAATACATAATGACCTCGGCACAAAGACCGGTAAAGTAAGGTTCGATCTTCGCGTTTTATGCAAACAATGTTACTTATTAAAACAAATACATGATGTTAAAAGAGGATTAAAGTAACTAATTGTTACATAGGAAAACTTAAACCAGGATACACCTATGAAACCTAAGTTCATCAAGCAGTGGCGAAGGATGCAAGTGGCAGGCGGGGGCCACGGCCCCCTCCCCCAATTTTTTTTATTTTTTTTCATTATTTTATATTTCTTTTTTTTTAAATTATATAAATTTTTAAATTTTTTTCAACATTTCTATTTTTTTAAATAAATAATATTAAATTCAAAATTAATAAAAATTAAATTAAATATTTTTTATTTATTTTATAAAGTACAATAATAAATAATAAAATATAAAATTAAATATATGAAGAAACAAAATTATTAAGATATTTTTTATTTTCTCTCCCATTGTCTTCTGAGTTTTTCATATGTTATATTCTTCTTTCATGCTTATTTATTTTCTTTTGTTATTAAAGAAAAGTTAGACATAAACTCAATATTTCTGTCCTATTTTTTCATATTTTCTCTTTCATTATTAAATAAATAAATAAATAAGGTAATTTTCTCTTATATCACATGATAATGAACTATTTGTTTAACATTTAGCATCATTTTTTATTTCATGACCTTTTAGTATATTCATTTTTTATTAATGTAGAAGAAGAAACAATGTAATATGTGATTTTTCATAATCGATTTTTAATTGTAACTTGATTATCATAGTTTTTTTTAGTAATTATGTCTCTCAACTTTTGATTAGATTATGATAAATTATTTTTTAGTCTTAAACTTACTTTTTAAATAGGTATATTAATGAAAAACAAAAGAATACATTTATTTTTTTTAAAGTTGATAGAGAAACTACTGGTGAAGATGAAAACATGATAATATGGTTATTTGTCGCATAACAATGAAAAGAAAGCTTGTAAATATTTTTTGAATCAAATGCAGGTTAATAAAATAGAATATGAATATTTTACAGATAATATGGTTATTTACATAAAAAGAATAACTGAAAAATTTAATTATAATTCAATTATCATGAGTTTAAAAATATGAAAAAACAATAGACATTCCTTTAGATATGTGTAATTTCTTTGATAATTATAAATGTACTAGATTATGTATTCATTTTTATTGAATTAGTCACAATAATATTAAATATATAAATTTTGAGTATATTATTTTGGCTTTCCCAAAAATTTTGGTGAAGATCCGCCACTTTCATCAAGGACCAACGTTGATATAAACATTATTCAGGAAATATGACATATGATCTAATCACTATAGTTTTATTGTCTCTTACATATTGCTGACTTGAACGTCAGAATGACTTTATAGGTTCGTCGACCGAGGATTACTGAGATCGGACGAGGAAGACATACTTGGACCAAGGACATAAATAAACATTATTAAGAAAATATGACATATGATTCTATCATTATAGTATTTATTGTCTCTTACATATTAGTGACTTCAACGTCAGAATAACTTTATAAACTCATCAATCGAGAATTACTGAAACCGAACAAAGAAGATATATTTGGATCAAGGACGTAACAACTACAAAGAAAGTAGAATACAAATATAAACAAAATAGATACATGTGTTGAATTTTGAACAATTATCGATTCAACGGATAATATAATAAATTTAATAAACAACAAATCTTAATAAAATCGATTTTTGATATCTATAATCATCATTTAATTCAACTTATTATTAATAGATGATGGTTTATCGACCTAAATAGTGAAAAATCAAGTGATGCATACAAATGACTCTGAGGTGTCAAGAATTTTCAGCTACCGTCTTTATAAACACGATGAACTGAGAGACCGTGTCTGAAGCCTCTGCATTTGTTATGTGTTTTCAGAAAGTAAAGATGATGCAGATTCTAACAGAATGATTGAGAAAGAAGTAGAATCTCGATGGAAGCTAGAACTAAGACACAATAAAGATACTTTTGAATTATCAACTATAATTAGTATGTGATGGAATCATCACTTTAAAAAGTAAAAATAATAAATGGTTCCTTTTAATTTTTTCAACTTTTTTTGTGTGTAAATTTAGGATACTTGTAAATTTTGGTAGGTATCTAAACAAGAACTTTTTGTGGGGTAATGATCGCTTACAATAGAGCACACTAAGTATGGTGAAAACTAGTTCTGCATAAAGATAATCTCTCTCTCTCTCTCTCTCTAAATATATATATATATATATATATATATATATATATATATATATATATATATATATATATATATATATATATATATTTATATTTATAAAATATTTTTTTTTTT